>Ga0154431_1085_pt1 | contig 76766 bp, 60 predicted proteins | sample RifGroC2_FD_115935 | JGI IMG/M metagenome (GOLD analysis project Ga0154431, IMG submission 115935) | Bacteroidetes bacterium GWC2_40_22 | reverse complement strand
TTCGAAAGGCCGTTAATAATCCTTACTAATTTGTTAATAGGCTGTCAGTTTTATATTTCTTCGTGCGTTGCCCCTGCGGATATCTTGTCGTATTTCATGACTATCAATATATTTTTTACATTTACCGGTCAATTATGAAACCCTGAAACCCTGAAACCCTGAAACCCTGAAACCCTGAACATGGAAACTGTAACAAATACCTTACGCGACTCCAAAGTGGCCCGCTGGTCTGCTCTTGCTGTTGTTTCATTTACAATGCTTTGCGGCTATTACCTGACTGACGTAATGGCGCCTCTCAAACCTATGCTGGAAAAAGAGCTTCTCTGGAACAGTACTGAGTATGGTTTCTTTACAAGTGCCTATGGGTGGTTCAATGTTTTTCTGATCATGCTCATTCTTGGGGGGATCATACTGGATAAGAAAGGAGTACGGTTTACAGGTAAGATGGCGACAATTACCATGGTTACAGGAACCGCTATAAAATTCTGGGCCATTTCAACACAGGCACTCGATGGGATTGAAATTATAGGTATGAAGGCTCAGGTTGTAATTGCAGCTCTGGGTTATGCAACATTCGGAGTCGGGGTTGAGGTCGCAGGGATAACCGTTTCAAAAATTATTGTCAAATGGTTTAAGGGAAAAGAACTGGCTCTGGCAATGGGACTTGAAATGGCATCTGCACGTATAGGTACCGGGCTCGCACTGTTTGCCTCATACCCGATAGCTATATGGCTGGGTGATGTATCCAAACCGATATTTCTTGGACTGATTTTGCTTTGTATCGGGATGATCTCATTTTTTATTTATGCTCTGAAGGATAAAAAACTGGATAAATCAGTAGCTGCTGAGGCTGCAATATCCGGAATTGCGCAGGATGAAGAGTCTTTCAGGATTGCCGATATCTGGTTTATAATCAGGAATAAGGGTTGGTGGTATATTGCAATTCTATGCGTATTGTTTTATTCAGCAGTATTTCCTTTCCTTAAGTATGCTTCAGACCTTATGGTGAATAAATTCGGTGTTGATCCTTTGGTTGCCGGAAGCATACCGGCTCTTCTACCATTTGGTACTATACTTCTTACACCATTTTTTGGAAATCTTTATGATCGCAAAGGCAAGGGCGCAAGTATTATGATCCTTGGATCTGTTTTGATAATTGGTGTTCATGCTCTGTTTTCTATCCCGTTTCTGAATTTTAAGCCGGTAGCCATTGCCCTTATTATTGTGCTTGGAATCGGTTTCTCTCTTGTTCCTTCAGCAATGTGGCCCTCTGTTCCAAAGATCATTCCGGAAAAACAGCTGGGAACTGCCTATGCTCTTATCTTCTGGGTTCAGAACTGGGGATTGATGGGAGTACCATTACTGATAGGCTGGGTCCTTGATAAGTATTGCATTTCCGGATCCAAACTGGTTGATGGAGTCAATGTCCCAACCTATAATTACACACTGCCAATGATTATTTTCACCTGCTTCGGATTGCTGGCGCTTTTATTTGCATTTCTTCTGAAAGCAGAGGATAAGAAAAAAGGATATGGGCTTGAATTGCCTAATATTAAAAATTAAGACAAGTTTGTCTGAGATATTTTTTTTACTATATTTGTGAATGTTCAACTTAAAAACATGATTTAGTATGAGAAAGATTATTATCGGATTATCAGGAATAGTATTAGTGGCATTTATTGTTGTTCTGGTGGCTAACGCTTCAACGGGCGATCCAAAGGATGCAAAGAAAGCAATAACAGAAGTATCTAAGGATTGTGGCAAATGCCCGTCTGCAGCAGCTTGTGCTGACAAGGCAGAAGCAAAAACTGCTGAAGCTAAACCATGTTCAGCATCAGAAAAAGCTCCATGCGCAGCTACAGCTGAAGCAAAAAAATGCGATGAGGCAAAACCCTGCTGCGCTTCAAAGAAGTAAAGAACTGATTGGATAATATGGCATCAGTTTATTTGATGCCTTATCCTGTTTTGAGTCATAATTATCCTGGTTAACGGATGGTTATGACTCAATTAATTTATGATATTTAGCATAAAGCCTCACATCTCATAACTCACATCTCACATCTCAAATCTACTCAGCTATGTCATCAAACGAATTTGAAAAAGCCAGAGTATTCACCTTTAATGATTCAATAGAATACTCCGAGGGTGGTATTGTAAGCAAGACAGTCCTTAAGAAGCAGACCGGCAATATATCGCTCTTTTCATTTGATAAGGGCGAAATACTCAGTGAACATACAGCACCCTTTGATGCAATGATCCAGGTTGTAGATGGTAAAGGGGAAATAATAATTGGGGGTAAGTCATACATGGTTGAAACCGGACAAACTATTATTATGCCGGCAAATATCAGCCATGCTGTGAAGGCAGTTGAAAAGTTCAAGATGGTGCTTACTATGATAAGGAGCAGCTAGCTGCAATATTTCATTGAGGATGATTGTCGTTGTTCTGGTTTTACCCGGAACTTTATGCCATTTTGATCAGGATTGCTTTGAGAGTATCAGTCACATCCTCGGCCTCATCAACACACCTTTCAAGATTCTCCAGAATCTTGTTGCTCTTAAGCAGTTCTTTTGGATCTTCTTCTTTATCAAATAAGTCTGATACTCCCATAAAGTAAAGTTCATCAGCTCTGTGTTCAATCTCAGTTACTTTAGTGCATGCTTCTGAAATCTTTTCTTTATTGGCTATCGGATCTTTCAGGCAATGAACAGCTGCTTCAATCTCCCTTGAAGCTTCGTAAATAAGATCAGCAATTTCCCTGTATACAGGTCTTAAAATACGTGGTTTGTAAAGGCAAATCCTTCGACTTATCCCGTTTATGGAATCGACAACATCATCAATATTTCCGGTGAGTTCATGAATATCCTCCCTGTCGAAGGGCGTGATAAATGATTTGTTAAGCTGTTCGTAAGTTTTATTTGTGATTTCATCACCTATATGTTCAACATCCCTGATTTCCTTGTATAGTCTTTCATGATCACCAGGATCAGAACTTGCCATAAGTTCTTTAAGGAGTTCAGTAGCTTTTAACAGGTTGAGAGCCGATTTTTCAAATAATGGGAAGAATGAATGATCTTTAGGCACAAAAAACTTAAGAAGGCTATCTATATTCATGATTATCAAAATTAAATTAATTGGGAAAAACTGAGTATTAAGCTAAGATCCATTTCAGAAAGTGAAATATTAGAGAACCCACAACTGCAGAAACCGGAATTGTAAGTATCCATGCCCAGAATATATTCCTGGTAACACCCCACTTTACAGCTGATATCCCTTTTCTTGCTCCGACTCCTATAATTGCACCGGTAATTGTATGAGTAGTACTGACAGGTATACCGAAATGAGTTGCCCCGAATAGTGTTATAGCACCTGCAGTTTCAGCACAAAATCCCTCAAAAGGTTTCAGTTTGGTTATTTTTTGCCCCATTGTTTTTACTATTCTCCACCCTCCTGTTAATGTGCCAAGGGCAATAGCTGTATGGCATGATAAGACTATCCATAATGCGATGGGATCGTTTTTTGTTGCTAATCCGGCGGCAATAAGGGCAACCCATATTATTCCCATAGATTTCTGGGCATCATTTCCTCCATGTCCCAAACTAAATGCTGCTGCTGATAAAAGCTGTAGCCTTCTGAAATATTTATCAACTCCCAGCGGGGAGTGATTTCTTGCTATATATATTACAATTGCAGATATAATAAATGACATAATCATTCCTATAAGAGGTGCTATAACAATGAAAACTACGATTTTTATCACTCCTGCCATCACCACTGAACCCCATCCAGAGCTTGCTACGGCAGCACCTACCAGTCCGCCGACAAGAGTATGTGAAGAACTTGAAGGAAGACCGTACCACCAGGTAAAAAGATTCCATGTTATAGCTGCTAAAAGTGCTGCTGCTATAACAGTTAAACTGATGACATCAGGATTGACTACTCCCTTTCCGATAGTAGTGGCTACTCTCAAAGGAAAGACAACAAAGGCTATGAAATTAAAGAATGCAGCCATGGATACAGCAGCTAATGGGGAAAGAACTTTAGTTGAAACAATTGTTGCGATTGAATTTGCTGAGTCGTGGAATCCGTTGATAAAGTCAAAGATCAGAACCAGTCCAACTACAATGTAAAGAAAAGTCATAAGTTATTATGTTTTTACACCTGTATCACTTAATACAAAATCGCGATGTGATTTCACCATATTGACAGTGTAAAGGACCAGGTTTTTACTTTCAGAAAGCAGGTTAAGATATAAAAGCGTATTTCTGGTGCCAACCTGCTCTGCTTTTATGAACCTGATCTGCTTTTTCTTAATACGGGCAATCAGATTAAGTATTGATTGCTGCTGGGCAATAAGATTGTCAAGATTTTCGAATTTTTGTTTCTTGGTTATGTTCTGAACCTCTTCATAGAAAGTGGATACAAATTCATTTAATTCATGAAGATCTTTTACCTGTTCATGAACGAGAGGAGGATGGTTATTGTCGAGGTGCTCAAAAACGGGATCGGAAATATATTTTAAGCAATGCGCGATCTCTCTTATGTAATCGAGTATTTGTACATAAAAAGGACCTGTGTCAATTGAGTCTTCCTCAAGTTTTTTAAGTGTAGGATATAATTTATACTTCAGATCCTTCGAGAGTTGATTTAATTCTTCAATATTCTTTACTGTCTTTTTCATTTTCTTCCTGTCTTCCCTGATAAGGTTCAGTATAGTGGAAAAATACAGTTTAGAGACAGAACCAACTACACTTGTTATTGAAGAATTACATTTAATCAGGATATTGGCTCCGTTCAGAGTTTCTTTTTCATCAAAATCATCCTTCTTACTGGCTTTTTCAGACCTGGTTTTATGTATAAAGTGAGTCCTGATAACAAAAAGTACTGCTATTCCAAGGGCAACAAAAGTTGCTATTAAACCACCCCATCTTAAGAACATTGCGACAATGAAAGAAACTGTAAATGCAGTAAAAGCTGTAAAAAACCAGCCCCCTATAACTGTAATCACTCCTGTAATACGGTATACAGCACTTTCACGTCCCCATGCCCTGTCGGATAGCGATGTTCCCATTGCAACCATGAAAGTTACATATGTTGTGGATAAAGGAAGTTTAAGTGAGGTCGCACTGGCGATCAGCATACTTGCTACAAACATGTTCACGGAAGCTCTGAGCTGATCAAACGATGAAGTATCAATCTTATTTAATGATTTCTTTTTAAGTACTGTTGTGTCAAACTGTTTTTCAATGAATACAATCACTTTGTCAGGCACCATTCTGTTCAAAAATTTAGAAAATCCAACCGATCCCCGGACCATTGATCTTGATAAACCTGACGAAGCGAATCTTTCAGCCCCTGATCCCTGCCTCGCAAGATTTATCTCAGTCTGTGATACAGTCCTGGCTTTTTTCGAGAAGAAGAGTGTAGTAACCATTATAAGCCCTGCTGCCAGTAAGAAAAGAGTCGGGGTCTTTACAGGTTGCATAAGTACTCCCATCTTATAGGTATCAGGATTGATTGACGGATCATTCATTACTTCTTTGAATGATTCAAAACCTGCAAGGGGCACGCCAATGAAATTAACAAGATCGTTACCTGCAAATGCCATAGCAAGTGAAAATGTTCCTACCAGAACAATGATCCTGAGTATGTTGATTTTAAAAACAAGCATCAGGAACTGAAGCAAAACAGAAAATCCTATGAATGAAGAAATCAGCAGTTTCATTGTGTTTCCATGTAGCCATTCAATCGCTTCAGGTGTCATGAAAGAAGCGCCTTTGGCTCCTTTTACCAGCATGAAATAGACAATTGAAGTAATGGCAATGCTGCCCCAGATAGCTCCATAGTATTTCATGCTCCGCTCATAATTAAATGAAAATATGAGCCGTGTAATGAATTGTACCAGCGAACCGAATGAAAAAGCAAGTACAACAGACAGTAGAATGGCAGAAATTATAGCCAGGGCCTTTGCTGAATTTATATATTTCCCAAGGTCAGCAAGTGTGTTGTCGGAACCGAAGATTTTTACCAGGGAGATTGCCACTGCAGCACCGAGCAACTCAAAAACAATTGAGACTGTTGTTGAAGTAGGCAATCCGAAAGTATTAAAGGCATCGAGCAGAATAACATCAGTTATCATGACAGCCAGGAAAATAATCATGATCTCTGAGAAATAGAATTCGCCAGGATGAAAAACACCGGAACGGGCTATTTCCATCATGCCGCTCGAAAACGTTGCGCCAACTACAACACCGAGGCTGGCAATTATCAATATTACATTACGTGGAGCAACTTTTGAACCGATTGCAGAGTTTAGAAAATTAGCCGCATCATTGGTGATCCCTACAATAAGATCTGATATGGCCAGCAAAAACAGAATAATTACAAAAACGAGATAAATATTCACTTATACGAATTGGTTTGTTTAATATTTTTAAACCAGGATAGATGTTTTTTTGTACTGCTTTTATTCGTTATGGCATTATTATAGTGATGTTCAATTGTTTAGAATGATTACGGTTAAAAAACTCTTGCGAAATTAAGACAAATCATCTTAATAGAAAAGTTTAATTGCTGTTAAGTTTTTGTTACAATTTACTGCCGGATCGTAATTTACAGACTCATAGCACAGAATACCGGATGCAAGTATCTGAAAGTCATTGTTTATGTTACCTAAATGTGTTATTTTTATAAGATATTTTAATAATTATTAAAAACAGTTGAAAATGAGCAATATACATAATCTTGAACCGAAACCTCTATGGGGTTATTTCCATGAGATCTGTCAGATCCCGCATCCTTCCAAAAAAGAGAAGAGGATAGTCGAATTTATAAAAGATTTTGGAAAAAAGAATAACCTTGAGACTGTAGTTGACAAAGTCGGCAATGTGATCATACGTAAGCCGGCTGTCAAAGGAATGGAAAACAGAAAGGGAGTTATATTCCAGTCTCACCTTGATATGGTTCCGCAGAAAAACAGCGACAAGAAGCATGACTTTGAAAAGGATAAGATTGAAACAATTATCGATGGAGAATGGGTCAGGGCAAACGGAACAACACTCGGCTCAGATAATGGAATAGGGGTTTCAGCAGCAATGGCCGTTCTTGCTGCAAAAAATATTAAGCACGGTCCGCTTGAAGCTCTCTTTACAATTGATGAAGAGACTGGTATGACAGGTGCATTCGGACTTAAGAAAGGATTGCTTAAAGGTGATATCCTCATGAATCTTGACTCAGAGGACGAAGGCGAACTATATGTTGGATGTGCCGGAGGGATTGATGTCAGTGTATCGAAGAAATACGCGGAAGAGAAAACACCACGGGGATTATCTGCGTACAGGGTAGTTATAAAAGGTCTTAAGGGAGGACATTCAGGTGTCGATATCCAGCTCGGACGTGCAAATTCCAATAAACTGATGTTCCGGTTCCTGATGCAGGCGGAATCCGATTTTAGTATCAGACTGTCGGAAGCAGCAGGAGGCGATTTGAGAAATGCAATCCCTCGTGAGTCGTATTCACTTGTACTGGTATCAGGAAAGAAGATCAAGGAGTTTGAAAAATTTGTGAGGGGCTATGAGAAGATGTACAGGGCTGAGTTTGCCGAAACTGAACCAACTTTGTCATTCAGGGCTGCAAAGGTTGATCTACCTTCCAAAGTGATGAAAAAGGATGATCAGTATAAGATAATAAGGGCTGTTTATGCATGCCCTAATGGTGTTCAGAGAATGAGCCAGGCAATGAAAGGCCTTGTTGAAACATCGAACAATCTTGCAATTGTTAAATGTGCCGGAGGAAAATTTGAAGCTCATAATCTTACAAGAAGTTCGGTTGATTCGGCAAAAGAGGCTACAGCTTGGAAGATTGCTGCAGTTTTCCATCTGATTGATGCCGAAGTGACTCTTAAAGGCAGTTATCCGGGCTGGAAACCCAATATGCAGTCTCCTGTGCTGAACACTATGAGCAGGGTTTATAAGGATATGTATGGAAAAACACCTGAGATAAAGGCAATTCATGCCGGACTCGAGTGCGGAATACTCGGTGGGGCATATCCTAATCTCGATATGATCTCATTTGGCCCGACTATCAGATACCCGCATTCACCTGATGAAAAGGTCAATATTGCATCTGTAGGTAAGTTCTGGGATTTCCTTGTTGAAACTCTCAGGCATATACCGGTCAAATAGGGAATTATTTATTAAACAGATTTTTATGTTAAGTTGTCTTCAACAAGATTCCCCCTTTGAAGGGGGATAGGGGGATGTTCAATATGATAACTGTTTCTAATCTGAGATTCAGATATGATAGCGGATCAACCGATGTTATCGCTGGCATCAGTTTTCAGATAAAAAAGGGAGAGATCTTCGGATTCCTCGGTCCTTCCGGTGCTGGTAAAAGCACAACTCAAAAAATCCTTACCGGACAATTGAAATCCTATTCCGGTTCAGTGTTGGTTGCCGGAGCAGAAATCAGGAATGCTGACCGTCAACTCTATAACTTACTGGGTGTAGCTTTTGAATTTCCCAATCTTTATGAAAAGCTTACCGCATTGGAAAACCTTAAACTGTTCGGATCATTTTATGACCGTAAGCTTATTGATCCCGGAAAACTACTTGGAATGGTCAACCTTTATGATGACAGAAACTCTCTTGTCGGTTCATACTCCAAAGGAATGAAAATGCGTCTGAATTTTGTACGGTCAATTATGCATAGCCCTGAGCTGCTTTTCCTTGATGAACCGACCTCCGGTCTCGATCCTGTCAATGCCAGGATTATAAAGGACATTATCAAAGGACTCAGAGAAAAAGGAACGACTATTTTTCTTACTACTCATAACATGAATGATGCAGAATCGCTCTGCGATGAACTTGCTCTGATTGATAACGGTAAATTGATAGTAAATGGAACTCCTGCTGACCTTAAACTGAGATTCGGAGAGGATAAGATCAGTGTTACTCTTCGTCGTGAAGGCTTCAGAATACTATCAGAGCATTCACTTAGAGGGATAGGTTCGGATGAGGATTTTCTTGAAACATTAAAATCGGGGGAAATTGAAACTATTCATTCCTGTGAGGCCAGTCTGGAAGATATCTTTATTAAAGTAACAGGCCATGGTCTGACCGGCACATTTTCTGATAACAGTGATCATGCTTAAACTTCTGATATATGATATAAACATACAGTGGCGCAGCGGATACTGGAGTGTTTACAGTATCATGGGTTTATTATACATCCTTATCCTGCTTAATATCCCCATAAATATCAGGGATGAAGCAGCCGTTGGTATAATTTTTATGGACACATCTGTCCTGGGTTTAATATTTGTCGGGGCTCTGGTCTTGTTTGAAAAACAACAGGGTGTCCTTCAAAGTATGTCTGTGACTCCTTTGAAATTAAATACATATATTTATTCAAAGGTTCTCTCTCTGACATTACTGAGCACTGTTGTCAGTTCACTTATCTGGATAGTACCACTCTGGTCCCTGAAAGGATATGGCTTTATCTTATCCGGGGTTGTTTTGTCTTCAATAGTTTTTACAATTTTTGGATTGGGATTCTCTTCAGGAGTAATTACTTTTAATCAGTACCTGGCAAGGATCTTCATGGGATCATTGATATTTTCAATTCCTGTTTTCCCGTTTCTTATTTATCCGGAGATGGTCTGGCTGATCATATTTCCGACAAATGCAGCCTTAGACCTGTTTCTGCAGATTTCGAAAGGCTCTTATTCTATAATTCAGTTTATTGATATAATACTATTGGTAATCTGGATTTTTATCATGATGATATTTGCCAGAAAACAATTCAGGAAAAACAACCTTTTTATTTGAATATTATACAAAATGAATATTCGGATTATATTAAATTCCTTCAAGGCTGATTTCAGGTTCATTTCACGCGATCCGATGCTTTTAATGGCATTCTTAGCCCCGTTTTTTCTTATTCTGTTCCTTCGTCTGTTAATTCCTTTGCTTTCTGAATATATATATGCCAGGACATCTTTTCAGCTTTTGGATTATTATCCGATTGTTGCGATTTCAATGGTAAGCATTATTCCGATGCTTTTCGGAATGGTATACGCTTTTATACTTCTTGATGAGAATGATGCAAATATACTGCAGGTTATTTCAGTGACTCCGGCAGGGAAGAGAGATTTTCTCTATATGAGATTACTTATACCGGCTTTTCTTAGTTTTATTATGGTATTATTTACAATATTTCTGACTGATCCTGTAACTGGCGAAGGATGGTTAAGATCTGTATTTATATCATTACTTTTGTCGACACAGTCTTCATTTGCTTTCCTTTTTATAGGATGCATTGCTGCAAATAAGGTGCAGGGGCTGGCAATGTCAAAACTTTATGGAATTTTTCTGGTAGCTGTTCCACTGGGACTCCTTCTCCATCATCCCTGGAATTATCTGGCATTTTTCTCCCCTTTATACTGGATCAGCTGGGCATGGATAATTCCATCAACCGGAGAGAGTCTTATGTACGGTTTAATTGCAACAGTTATTACAGGTGGATGTATAGTTATTTTTTTTCGTTATTTTCTTAAAAAGCACTCAGGCTGAGTGTAATATTTTCACCCTGTATATCGTGCCATATGAGCCAGGAAAAGGTCTTTTCTGTTTCTGGCTATGGGTATTTTTGAACCATCCGTCATCTCAATGTATCCTCCATCATACCTGATATACTTCTTTACAAAATCGAGATTGATAAGGTGGGAGTTATGGGGTCTGAAAAAATTCCTGTCATTGAGGATCTCCTGGAACTCCTTAAGATGTTTTGAGACAAGTATTTTGCGCATAAGACTGGAAAACTTGGTCATATAATTGTTTGTAGCCAGCTTAAGAAGTGAATCAGCTCTAAAATAGTTACGATCTTTATCCAGATGTGCCGAACCAAGTCTTATATAGCCTATTTTGAGAAAAAATAGTATCCTGATTAATGGCTGCCGATTCAATAACCATCTGAAGTGAGTTAATATACTCATTAATATCACCTATTGAATTGTAAAGATTTGCCAGGTTATTGTAATTCCAGGGTACAAGGATTTTTACTTTATATTTTCTGGCCAGTTCAATACTGCTTTTGAAATAATCGACACTCTCAAAATAGAATCCTGTACGGAAACTGTATCTGCCAAAAAAATTCAATGTCTGGGCAATGATCTCATTCTCGTTATTACCCTTGGCTTTGTTCATAGCAATAGTACCTTCCTGCGAGGCATTTCTGAAATCACTGGTAAGCATAAAATATTCAGCCCTGGCAAGGTGGAGCAGTGTAGGGAATTCAATATTTTTTTCAATGCAAACTGCTTCGGCAGAATCAATATGAGCCCTGATATTTTCGATATTCTTTGAATGATATGCGTATTCAAGGGCCTTTGTGACATGCATGCTGACAACTGAGGTATCCTTGTCTGACCGTACTTTTCTATTAAACAGCTGAGTAGCTGTCAGGGTTGAGGGTGAGCAGGGAACCAATGCGATAAGCACTGAAAATAACAAACAGATACAGATCTTTCTGTAGTATTTTATCAGATATCTGTATAGTAGATTCATTGACCTGGCTTTACTAACTGCAAGTTAGCATCAAATTGTGAAAAATGTTTATACCGGTTTACGGATTGCAGGTTTGAGTTAACGGTTGGCAGAAATCTTTTCCGGATAACAGTGATTTTACCAGTTGATATCAGTGAATCTCAGGGTTTGATTTCCATAAGAAGATCGTCCTTCATTACGTTGGTATTTGCTTTGGCTGAGATTTTTATAACGGTGCCATTAATGGGAGAGAGTATCTCATTCTGCATCTTCATGGCCTCAAGGATAACAACCGGTTCTCCCCTTTGTACTACAGAGCCTTCTCTTACAAGCACATCGATGATCTTTCCGGGCATTGGCGCCTTAATGTATTCTGCAGTGGCTTTTCCCTTCTGAGCATTGAGTACCATCATCCGCTGAAGGGAAAATGGAGTTTCCACTGTAAACGTGTAGCTTATATCATTAAAAAGTATCTCATACCTGTTCTGGCGGGAGCGGACAATCTCAACAGGATATTTCCTGTTCTTCCATAAAATATAGGTTCCGAGTTTTTCATCGGCTTTTAGTTTTACTTCATAATCGCGTTTGCCTATCCTGATAGTATGTTTCAAGGGAAGAGAAAAGCTGTACTGTCTGTTTTCAGATGATATGGCGTAAAGCTTCTTTTTCTGGAGTTTATCGTTTGACATATTAAGCTACTTGTTAAAATTGACTGATTCTTTTATTAAGCAACCATGGATTAATCTCTTTGCCATGTTTGAAATCTATGCTTATGCTGTCATCATTCAGGTTCTCCTCGACAAATAGTTTGACTGTGAGCCATGCTGCAAGCATCTCTTCATATTCAGCATTAAAGTAGTATTTTTCAAGGTCTTTTTCAATAAATGCCGTGGTGAAACTGCCGTCCTGAAATTTGGGATGACGTACCAGCATTCTGAAGAATGGAAGAGTGGTTTTTGTCCCTTTTATCCATACCTTATCAAGAGCCATTTTGGTATTTTTAATAGCCTCTTTACGATCTCTGCCTTTAACAATGAGTTTGGCAATCATGGAGTCGTAACTTGCAACAATTGAGGAGCCATTCTGTACACCTGTATCTACTCTTACACACTGATAGGTTGGCATACTGAGGCTCTCGATTTTTCCAGGATCCGGCGCAAAACCCGATTGAACATCTTCAGCATTAATCCTGCATTCGATTGCCCATCCTTTCAGTTTTACATCTTCCTGTTTCAGTTTAAGCGCTTCTCCATTTGCTATCAGTATCTGTTGTTCAATAAGGTCAATTCCTGTGATTACTTCAGTTACCGGATGTTCTACCTGTATCCTGGTATTCATCTCCATAAAATAGAAATTTCTGTCTGAATCGAGCAGGAATTCAACTGTACCTGCTGAATAGTAATTAACAGCTTTTGCGATCTGAATGGCCATATTGCCCATCTTTTTTCTGAGCCTTGCATCCAGTGCACAGGATGGAGCCTCTTCGAGCAGTTTCTGATGCTTCCTCTGGATTGAACATTCCCTTTCGCCGAGATGGATCACATTTCCTTTTGTATCACCAAGGATCTGAAATTCAATGTGTTTTGGATTTTCGATATATTTTTCTACAAATACAGACGGATCATTGAACGATTTTTCTGCCTCTTTACTGGCAATTGTAAACATCTTTCCCATCTCTTCAGGCTTCCTGACAATTCTCATACCCCGACCGCCACCACCCGATGCAGCTTTTATAATAACAGGGTATCCGATTTTTTCAGCTATAACAATTGCCTCTTCTTCGTTGGCAATATTACCCTGACTGCCCATTGCCATAGGAATGCCATTCTGGAGAGCAAGATTCCTGGCAATTGTCTTGTTTCCCATTTTGTAGATGGCGTCAGGGGAGGGGCCAATAAAAATTATTTTATTTTCAGTGCATTTCTGAGCAAAGTATGCGTTTTCAGCAAGAAATCCATACCCTGGATGAACAGCATTTGACTTTGTTTTCAGGGCTATTGCGATAAGCTTCTCAATGTCGAGGAAGACAGGTATCTCCGAGTTGTCTTCGGTGTTGTCAAATATGATATCAGCTGAGGCAAGATACATTGCATTGGGTTCCACAGCTGTTTTTACCGCCACGGTTTCAATGTTCATCAGGCGTGCTGTCTTCATGATCCTGATGGCAATCTCGCCTCTGTTCGCAATTAATATCCTTTTTACTTTCATTTTATTCGATTATATTCTTCCAAATTTAACCCACCCCTTGCCTCCCGGTTATGCGAGACAGGCTCTCACAGGAAGGCATCCAATAAACTTAAACCTTCTGCTCTGTGCCCTGAGCCCTGAGCCCTGTGCCCTGTGCCCTGTGCCTTTATAGTGGCATATTCCCATGTTTCCTTGCAGGTACCTTTACCCATTTATTACTAAGAGCATCCAGCGCTGAAATTATCTTCATCCTTGTCATTGCAGGATCAATTACCTCATCTATATAACCACTCTCGTCAGCGATGAAAGGATTGGCTATTTTGTCTCTGTACTTTTTGACAAGTTCTTTTTTCAGTTCTGCAGGATTTTTCGACTCCGCAAGCTCTTTCCTGTAAAGAATTGCAACAGCTCCGTCAGGTCCCATAACTGCTATCTCTGCGGATGGCCATGCATAATTAAAGTCACCTCCGAGGAATTTACTGTTCATTACGATAAATGCTCCTCCGTATGCTTTTCTCAGAATAATAGTAATTTTTGGTACAGTGGCTTCGCTGTATGCGAAAAGCAACTTTGCCCCATGCCTTATAATTCCTGCATGTTCCTGATCAACACCAGGCAGGAACCCGGGAACATCCTCGAATGTGATTATAGGAATATTAAAAGCATCGCAGAACCTTATAAATCTTGCACCCTTTACTGATGAGTCAATGTCGAGGACTCCGGCAAGAACCTTGGGCTGGTTTGCTACTATGGCGATTGTTCTGCCTCTTAATCTTGCAAATCCGGTTACAAGACTCGCTCCGAAAAGTTCAGATGTCTCATAGAAGCTGTTCCTGTCAACAACCTGGTTAACAACATCCCTTACATCGTAAGCCTTATTAGGATCATCCGGAACAATATCCCTGAGTTTTTCGTTGGTATCAGTTATAATGCCATCATCTGAAACAGTAGGCGGGTTTTCAACATTGTTCGATGGCAGGTAGGACAGAAATTTCTTCAATGCAAGGATTGTATTCTCTTCGTCATCATAGATCATATGTGCAACACCGCTCTTTCTGGCATGAACTTCAGCACCTCCGAGTCCATCGGATGTCACATCTTCGTTGAGAACCTCCTTGACAACATTCGGCCCTGTGACGAACATATAGCTTGTGTGATTCACCATGAATACGAAATCGGTGAGAGCCGGGGAATAGACCGCTCCACCGGCACACGGCCCCATAATTACAGATATCTGGGGTATTATCCCTGACGACTGGATGATATTATGAAATATAGAGGCGTAACCGCTCAGACTGGCAACACCTTCCTGTATCCTGGCACCGCCGGAATCCATCATTCCGATGATCGGAGCTCCCATCTTCAGGGCCATCTCCTGAACCTTGGTAATTTTTCTTGAGTGGACAAGCCCCAGCGATCCTCCCATGATGGTAAAATCCTGGGCATAGGCAAAAACCAACCGTCCGTTTATTTTTCCATGACCGACAATTACTCCATCACCGTATTTCCTATCTACTTTCCCAAATTCAACCGGAGTATAGGCTGGTGTGACAAATGCATCTATTTCTTCAAAGGTGCCAATGTCAAATAACAGGCTGATGCGTTCCCAGGCTGTTAGCTTACCTTTGACATGTTGTTTGGCAGCCTGTTCGGGACCAGACTGTTTTTTAAGTGCTTCCTGCCTTTCAGTAAAGGCTTTATAACTTTTACCCGATAAATCCATAACCTCTTGTTTTAGCGGGGTCAAAAGTAGTCATAATCGCTGTATTTCCCAAAAAAGTATTGACCGTGCTTTTTCCCTTTTAATTAAAGTAAAGATAAACAGATAAATGGAAGAATGAAAAATTCGACTGATTATGGATGCTACCTTGTCTGGCAGCAAATTCGTTTTTATGATGGTTTGAATAGTCCGTCCTCATTCGAGCCCAGCATTCCCGCCCTGAGAGAAATATCACTCGCCCTGTACAGGTCTTTAATCATAGTGTCATCAACAACAGGGAAGTGTCGCATCGATTCAAGTTTATCACCTATAAACTCAAGGTCCTCATCTGTTGTTGCCCATTTTCGTGAACTGTATACTGACAGATCAAGGGGACGTGAATAGGAGCGCAATGATTTTTCGCCGTTTAAATTGAAATAGAAATCAAAATATGACATAACAAGTTCCCTGATGGAACGATAGACAGGTTCCCTGTATCTGAGAGTTGTGAAGTTTGATTTTGTAACTGCACCCCAATGCCCGTTTTTCCTGAAAACTGCAATTACATGATCGTCATCATTCCAGGCTTTCATGTCAACCAGAAGAGGTTTATACCCGATAAATCCGAGGCATGCTGCTGAAAAAAGCGCTCCTTCAAAGCAATGAGCCGACCTTTTCCTGATCACCCAGCGGGGAGACCTGCATTCCGGATTGGGATTATAGTCAATGGAGTCGAGAAAACCCTGTATCTTATCAGGGTTTGACATTGTCTTCAGAAACCTGATTTCATCTTTATTCCAATCCATAAGCTTTGTTGCTTGGTGCCGTCCCGCCTTAGCGGGATCTTCGCTTCGCTTCGAGTTGCTGGTTGCTGGGTACTTGTTCCGGGTTCCGGGTTCCATGTTCCATGTTAACATATCTCAAATCTCGTCTCACAACTTATGTCCTGTGCCTTGAGCCCTGAGCCCTGAGCCCTGAGCCCTGAGCCCTGAGCCCTGAGCCCTGAGCCCTGAGCCCTGAGCCCTGAGCCCTGAGCCCTGAGCCCTGAGCCCTGAGCCCTGAGCCCTGAGCCCTGAGCCCTGAGCCCTGAGCCTTCCTTACACCAGCTTCCTGATTATCTTTTGCATCTCTTCATACTGACGTTCCATGCTCATGACAAGCTTCATCTGTGCCCTGGTTCTCTGCAGGTTATGTAAAGGGTGATGTATCTTGAAATAATTGTTTCCGTCAATATAGTCAGTAAGGAAACGGACACCTATTGTGTAGGTAATAAGTTTTGGGGCAAAAGCCAGGTATTCTTTTTCAACCTCATTAAGTGTTTTGCCTGTTTCGGAAAGATATCCCGAAGCATAAGCCTCAAAAAGGGAGATGTTCATTTCCACCTTTGAAAGGTCTTTCTCATCTTCAGCTGCAGTATTGGTAACCGTTCTTATTGAGTCACCAAAGTCATAATGAACATACCCGGGCATTACAGTGTCGAGATCAATAACGCAAAGGGCTTTATCGTTCTCATCCAGAAGTATATTATTGAATTTTGTATCGTTATGAGTTATCCTGAGAGGTATCTTACCGGATCTTCCAAGCTTCAGAATTGTCTTCATCTCCTCTGACCTGCTTAGATATTCTTTTATCTCTTCGGTAAGGCTTGCTACGCGTCCTGCAGGATCTTCCTTTATCTTCCGGTTGAGAGTCTCAAGCCGGTTCTCGATATCATGGAATTTTGGAATTGTTTCTGCAAGAGGACCTCCCGGCATATCAGCTAGCATTGCCTGAAAACGGCCAATGGCTTTGCCTCCTTCGAAAGCCTTGTCCGTGTTGTCCACAATGTTGTAGGAGCGGTGATCTGAGATGAAAATATACATCCTCCAGTAATTACCATCCTTGTCTATGATCCAGCTTTTACCATCTTTTGCGGGAATCAGTGTCAGGCACTCCCTCTTGAGATTTGAGCCGGGGATTAACTGAAGCTTTTTATTCAAGTGAACAGTAACTCTTTCAATATTATTCTGAAGTTGTGGTATATCTTTGAATATCTTGTTGTTAAGACGTTGAAGGATGTAATTGTCTTTATCGCTCTCACTTGTTTGAACACGGAAAGTATCATGAATATGGCCGCTACCATAAGGTTCGCCTTCAAGATATGTACCCTCAGGAGTAAAATATCCGAATATTTCTTTCAGGTCGTAAGTCATTTCCTGCCAGCATTATGACCAATAAAGGCGTAATATGCTATTATAAGATATGAGGGTACACAAATCCAGTAAGCAGTCTGAGTTGAAAAGATATCGGCAAACTTTCCATAAATAAGAGGTAAGAGGGCTCCTCCTGCAATTGCCATAATGAGAAGGGCTGATGCCGTTTTTGTGAATCGTCCCAGTCCTTCCAGTGTGAGAGGCCACATAGCCGGCCATACAAGTGCATTGGCAAGTCCAAGGAGAGCTACAAATAATACCGTTACCGGTAGTACCATTACTATTGGCTTTAAAGTCATTATATCAATAAAAGGCATTGTGAAACTGACTTCAGCCGGAGTGAAAATTGCTCCAAGTGAAAATATCACCCCTAATATAGCGCTGGCCTTGAGTGCAGTAACCTGGGTAAAGAGTTTAGGAATAAATGCAATACCGCATATATAGCCAATGATCATTCCGATCAGGGTAAGTGAAGTATAATACTTGGCCGACTCCATCGCAATGCCAATAGACTGCCCATACCTTATTATACTGTCACCCGCAATCACTTCAACACCTACATAGAAGAAGAGTGCTATCATGCCCAGTATAAGATGAGGGAACTGCCATACGCTGGTTTTCATTAAATTAGCATCCCCAACTTGCGGATCTTCCTTATCTGTATCAACTTCAGGAAGATGGGCTAATCGGAGAAGCAAGCCAAGCAGTACAAGTACCACAGTCATTACTATGTAAGGCATTATAACCCTGCCTGCCAGCTCATCAAGAATGCCTGCACGAGCTACAGAATCTGCAACTTCAGCAAGTTTTGCTTCAAGTTCTGCCGAATCTTTAAGGATAAAATGGGAAAGAATGATCGGGGCGATTGCTCCTGCAAATTTATTTGCTATACCCATTATACTGATACGCTTTGCAGCACTTTCCGGGGGACCCAGAATAGTAATATATGGGTTTGATGCTGTCTGAAGAAGAGCCATACCGGTACCTTCAACAAAGAGACCCAGAAGAAAAAGGCTGAATGTCCTGCTCATTGCAGCCGGGATAAAAATAAGTGCTCCTGCGGCCATGATCCACAAACCTATCGACATACCGTTTTTAAAACCAGTCTTCTTCAGCAAATAAGCTGAAGGCAGAGCCATAACCAGGTATGAGATATAGAACGCAAATGTTACGAAATAGGCTTCAAAATCTGATAATTCGCAGGCTGTTCTTAAGAATGGGATCAGGATCCCGTTGAGCCATGTTACAAATCCAAAGAGGAAAAAGAAAATACCAATTACTGCGATTGCAAAAATATAATCCTTCTTGCTGATGGCACCTGAGGTACTGGAAGTCGTCATAATATTTATGTTAAAATAGGTTAGGTAAACTTGAAGATTTCAAAACTAATCTTTTTCTGCGACCGGACAAAGAAAACAGTAAATTTCTTATCCTTCAAAATCGGTAATCGTTTTCACCCCTCACACCTCACTCCTCACTCCTCACTCCTCACTCCTCACTCCTCACTCCTCACTCCTCACTCCTCACTCCTCACTTCATATCCCCGATATCTCCCTCGATTTTGCCCCCAGGTATCCGCCATGATGTCTTCTCGCATAATCAGCGGCGGTAAACCCGATTTTTTCCATCATCAGAACGACAAGAGCATCACCTATTACTGTCATAACTGTTGTTGATGTGGTAGGTGTAAGGCCAAGAGGGCATACTTCAGATGGATTTCCGGTAAATATACAGCAATCAGCCTCTTCTGCAAGAGGACTATCGGTATTTCCGGTAATAACAATTACAGGGATATCCGGATAGAGGTTGTCTTTAAGATTTATCAGCTCTATTATCTCTCTCGTTTTGCCCGAATTGGAAATAACCAGTAAAACATCATTCGGCTGAAGAATCCCGAGATCCCCATGCTGCGCTTCGCTTGGATGAAGATATGCTGCAGGTGTTCCGGTGGAACTGAATGTTGTTGCTATATCATGTGCTATCTGTCCGGCTTTTCCCATCCCGCTTGTCACAAGTTTTCCTTTTTTCTGATGGACATGTATGTAAATTATCCCAATCGCTTTTCCAAAACTCTCTGTGACAGGAATCTTATTAATGGCTGAAGCTTCATTATCAAATATCTCTCTTATCCTTTCTTTCATAAACATCTCATAAATAAACTTTTCCAAAGGTATCAAAAAAAATAATCCGCAAACCGGTACTTTTATTTTTCAAAGGCTGGTATAATATCTATTTACTGTTAAATTTGTTAGTGTCATTTAAAAAATATTCAGATGGGATTCTTCTATGAAACAGATCCGCTTACTCTTCAGAAGAGAAGTACTCAGCCCTATATAGTAGCAACTGCTTTCCTCTCACTTTTTGGTATTGTAGGATTTGCATACTATGGTCTGCCATTTTTTTACGATTTCATGATTAAAGAGTATGGATGGTCAAGGACAGTTGTAACTTCAGGGAATGCTCTTGGCAAGCTGGTTGTCGGACCTCTGTTTGGTTTCATAGCAGGGTGGCTGATAGACAAATATGGCCCCCGGCGGCTGATGCTTTCCGGTGTTATGATGATGGGAGTGGCTCTTATCGGGCTGAGTATCTCGGACAACCTGGGAATGTTTTATCTCTTCTATATTTTTAACGCTCTTGGCTATGTGTGTGGCGGACCCCTGCCATGCCAGGTGCTTATATCGAGATGGTTCGACAAGAACAGGGGCAAAGCCATGGGAATTGCCTACCTGGGTATTGGAACAGGAGGTGCTTTAGTACCTCAGATAGCTGCAGGGCTTGAAAAGAGTATAGGCTGGCACAATGCACTGGCATCACTTGGGATTCTGATCATATTATTTGCCCTTCCGATGGTATACTTTATAAAAGGAGCCTCTGTAAAACCTGCAGTACAGGGAAAGAGTGAGGAAGCAATTCCAATAAAGAGCATTCTTACAAACCGTAATTTCTACCTGCTTGCTTTCGGAAGTATGTGTTCTATAGGTGCTGTTGGAGGTGTGGGTCAACATCTTAAACTTTATCTGCGCGACATTAATTTCTCTCAGTCAGATGCCGCAAATGTTATGTCGTTTGTTCTTCTGTCGAGTCTTGCCGGAAGGCTGCTAATGGGCTGGCTGGCTGATATTTTCAGACGTAAATATGTAATGTTGATGATTTACCTGATTGTAGCCTCAGCCATTCCATTGCTCCTGATGCCTGATTTTCCCGGCAGGATCTACATCTTTGCAGTTATATTTGGTGTCGGGCTGGGCGGTGATTATATGATAATTCCTCTTATGGCAGGCGACCTGTTTGGCATAAGGGCGTTGGGCCGAACAATGGGGATAATACTTGTTGCCGATGGTGTAGCAGAATCAATGTTTCCGATGCTGGTCGGACGTCTTTACGACACAGCCAGCAGTTATACCCCAGGATTCATGGTCCTTATCTTCGTTGCTCTGGCCGGGGCTGTGATAATCTCCTTCCTTCCAAAACAGCAAATAGCTCATAGCAGGTAGCTGAAATCGGTAATCAGTATTCGGTAATCGGTATTCGGTAATGGAAGGTAAATCAGCTGGTTCCTGGTTCCTGGTTCCTTGCTGATTGCCGGATCAAACCCACCCATAGCCCCTCCCAGGAGGGGAACTCTAAACCCAAACCTTCACACCTCACACCTCACACCTCACACCTCTATTTTATGAGCTGCTCTGCTATACGCCAGCATATTCTCGATCGATGTGTCGGGCGGGATTTCGCAGCCTGCTGATATAATTCCTCTTCCTTTAGTGTCTGAATAACATTGCTTTACACTCTCTTGTATTGATCTGCTGTTTCCATCCTTTATAACAGAGACCGGATCGCTGTTTCCTGACGGAACCTGTCCGGCAGGAAAAAGATCAATATATGCCCCCATTGATCCTACAAGGTGGTCTATATCAACTATATCAGCTCCTGTTTTTATCATATCAGGAATGATCCCAGAAGTGTTCCCGCAGATATGGAGTTTAACTCTGGCCCCTAATGAATGAATATGATCGACAATTGCTTTTTCAAGCGGGAAAATAAACTCCTGGTACAGGTCAGGTGAGATCAGGGAACAAACGGCATCACCCATGCCAATGCAATGTGCGCCGGCTTTTACCTGTGCCGCTGCAAATGACATGGCATTTTCAGTGATAATATTCAGAGCCTGTTTAAGTTTGTCGGGATTTTCATACATATCCATACAGGCGGCTGAAAGATCGCGAAGGTCACAATATTCGGCAAGAGGACCTTCAACCCATCCACAAATGAATTGCGTTTTTCCAACAAGTTTGCTGAACTCTTTTATTTCATCTGCTCTTGCCTTCATCCGGTAATGATCGTCGACCTTGAGTAATTTTATCCTGTCTATCTCCTCAATATCATTTACCAGCCAGTTTGTTACCTGCGGAAGGTTATCTTCCGGATAGGTCAGACCAATGCCATAAGCCGATGCTTCTGCATATGGATCTGACATCACATTTACCCAGTCGTATGAGAAATCGGTTGCACAGCGGATGTTGGTCTCAACCTTTTTACGGTAATCAAGACAGAAATCCTTGTATTTAATCCCTGCATACTTTGCAGCAAGACGCATCAGTATAGGGTGAAACGGTGTCCTGTCAACTTTATGTCCGTCAATGAAGTCCTGTGTTCTCTGTAATGAATTCATATTTTCAGGTTTAACTATTTATCGAACTGTGAAAGATTTAACATTGGATCGAGCCTCATATTGGAATTCCTCAGTTCATCCCATCCAAGCCTGTCTCCTGTTATGGCAGCTTCTCTTCCAAGTATAGCTGTAAGAGCAGATTCTGCACCTGATCGTGCTTCATTCAGGTAATTGCCTGACTGAATGCTCTTTATAAAAGCAATTTCCTTATTCTTATCTGCATCCTGTAGGGCCGACTGAAAAGCACCTGCATTTCTCTGCTCTTCTGTTAATGGAGGAGCGCCTGCTTTTGGAATCCCTGAATCCCATGGTTTATCTCCGCTAATGAATACTCCTCCCGAATAATGAGCCTCTGCAGTACCTTTTGTTCCGATGAATTTTGCACAGACATCACCAAAGGAGGTTCCGAACTGAACTGCATGTACGCTTACATTTATTCCCGGATATTCGTAAACAACCTGGAAATGTTTCCATGTATCTCCAAACGTCTGAGTTGCATCTTTGCCTCCTGTTCCGATTGCATTCAAAGGAACTTTCTGAATCGCCCAGTTGCATACATCAATCATGTGAATTGCCTGATCGAGCATGGTGCCTCCTGATAAAGCGTGAAAATGATACTGATTCCTGATTCTGATTTCATCCCACGACATTCCCTTCGTATCTTTCGGGTCGAGCCTTGTTGCAAGGTAACTCAGATGAACATTAAGAACTTCCCCGATATCCCCTTTCTGAATTCTATCAACCATCTGGACATATGGGGTTGCATGACGGATCTGGAATCCGATAACCATGCTCTTTTTGCCGTTGTAAAGGTTCCCAACATGCTCAACCTTTCTGCATCCTGCAACATCCGGTGCTGCTGGTTTCTCACAATAGATGTGTTTTCCGGCATTTGCCGCCGCTTCAAAATATTCGGCGTGTGTATAGGCAGGCGATGAGATCAGAACGGCATCAACATCTTTGTTGGCAAGAAGCTGCTGGTATGCTTTTGAACCTGTATAGGTATTTGGCTTTGGAACAGCTGAAAATCCCTTTTTTATATTCAGTTCATCAAGGATCTTTTTGCAGGCATCAAGCTTATCACTGAAAAGATCTGCCATGGCAATAATATTGATATTGGTGTTTGCTGACATTGACCTGATAACTGCAGTACCCCGGCCCCCACATCCGATAATCCCCATCCTCACAGCTGAATTAGCCTGTGATCCGAATGCTGTGGCAGGACTCAGGATAGTAACTGCAGAAAGTGCTGCAGTGTTTTGTAGAAAATCTCTTCTTTTCATATCTGTTAATTATTAGTTTATTTATTGTTCAGCCATATATTGCAATATCTCAGGGCTCTATTTCAAGTGATTTTTGATAAGCGTCAGAATAATTAAGAGGTTCTTTTTCATCAGTTATCATTTAATCCGATCCCGTAGATTTATCTGCTTTAAATATGACTTCATGGGTATGAAGAGCGTCATTAAGGCTGGTCAGTGGCATTTCCTTTCCGTCTGTTATTGCCTGAAAAAACGCTTCAAACTGAGTCTGGTAAGGATGATCCGAAACATCACCTGAATCGAGCATCTTCATCGAAAGCTCACTCCATTTTTCTTTATTCAGACCACCCATTTTTGTGGAATAGAATTTATTGTCGAGCTGGCTGCCTTCGCTCCCGACAAGATGTATATGAAAATAATAAGGCTGGAAGCAATCAATCACTGAAGCAACTTTTCCCACTCTTCCATCGCTGAATTTTAAAATACTCACTGAAGTTGTAGGGTATTCATATTTTGCGAAGTCCTTGTTTTTGGAATAAGCTGCAAAGCTTTGGACATTCTCAACTTCATTTCCCATGCAAAGAAGCAGAGCATCGAGGGCATGGCATCCTGCTGACAGGAGGCTGCTACCGGCTACACTTTTCTTTACATTCCAGCGATACTGACCATACCATGACCCTATTCCATGATAATAATCAACCTCTCCATAGTGTATTTCTCCCAACAATCCGCTGTCGATCAATGCTTTGGTTGTAAGAAGCTGGCTTGAGTACCGACACTCAAAACAGACACATGTTTTTACTCCTGCTTTCTCAACAGCCTTTTTGACTGCAAGGCAATCTTCCCAGCTGAGTGCAACCGGCTTTTCTATAATAAGGTGTTTCCCGGCTTCTGCTGCCATAATAGCCTGTTTTGCATGATCTGCAGGATAACTGGTTATTGATACTACATGCAGGTTGGGCTCGGCGAGCATTTTAGAAAGGTCTGTATAGCATGTGATTCCTGCACCATGCTTTGCACTGATCTCATGAGGATCGAGCTTCCGTGATGAACATATAGCCGTAACCTGAGCATAGGGTGTCTTGTTAATTGCTTCGATATGGGCCCCTGCAGCCCAGCTGTATCCGATAATCCCTACATTGTACTTTTTCATATTCATATAAATAATAAGTATTTGAATTGTCATTGCGAGTCCCGCACAAGCGGGAGGAAGCAATCTTTAAATCAGTGTCAATCCTTCAGTAATAACTGTTACCTGAACTCTCGGATTTACATTCCCGGGGCCATTGCACTTGAACGATATTTCATTCTCTCCCGGTTTCAGTTCAGGAACATCACCTTTTATTTCAACTTCCGTTACAAATTCTCCCTTTGGTCCATACAGTTTGCAATCATCCTCTGACATAAATTCCAGGTACATCCCGGACTCCATTTTGCACTTGAATACGAGAGTTTTACCGTCAATGGTTACGGAAGGATCAGTAATGGTCAGAGAAACCAGGGGAAGCGCTTTAATGGGACCGATATGGCAGCCAGACTCTTTGCCTCCCGGAAGATTATTGTACCATAACTGGACTTTATCAATGTTATTGAATAGTACAGTATGACGATAGGAATCATATACATAGAATCCGGAATCGGGCCAGATATAATTACTGAATTCAGCTGATTCGATCTCAACCAGTTCAAGGTATTTCCATCCGGTGAAATCAATCTTTATGAAGTGATCGCCCCGTGCCCCATGTGAGAGGTGTTTTGGGCTCTCGAGCCTGATATTCAGAAGCTGGCCATTCCCATCGCCTTTTACCCATACGCCTAAACCCTGGTTTTTATTAATATCCAGCCAGGGTTCAAACTTCTTCTCCATCTTAACCCACAGTCCTTCAATGGGTTCTGTTCCATGAGCATCAGCAGTGAATAATCCGCTTATCACTCCTTCAGGGCTTCTTTCATCTGATCGTAATATTGATGCTTTAATTTCACCGGCACTGCCTGAAAAAGAGAACTCCTCTTTTTTACCCGGATCTGCAAGGACAACTGCTGAAGGATCATTATATCTTTTAACTGACATCAGTGGTTCGATCCTCAGCTTTACCTGTTGCTTTTCAAACTCGTTGACAGTGATCCATTTGTATGACGGATGATCAAGTCCTTCTACTTTATGTTTTCTGTACGAAACAGGTTTAAGATTCCATTTTCCATCAGCGTCAGTTATGAGAGTGAATTCTTTTCCTGTTTCGCGAAGCAATGAACGGATCGAATCATTAAAGTAATTTGAATGTCGCAAATCCTCGTATTGTTTAATCTTTTCCGTAATGCGTCTGAAGAGGGGATTTGCCTCCAGTGTTTTTTCATCTGCTCCTCCAAGCATAGAAAGCCCGGCATTGTTTCCCAGCATTTTGCAGCAGAGATACTCAATATCATCTAAAAAAGTAGGCTCCACCTGGGGCGGATTCCATGTCTGATTACCCCACCAGCCGAAATGAAGAGGCAGCAGAAGTCCTCCGTTCTCTGCAGAAGCATATTTTACAATCAGGGGTTCATGACCTCTCCAGAGACCGTGTTCATTCTCATTTGATTTTATTCTTGATGGATAGAAGAGGCGTCCTGTTTTAATTGCTGCGGAGTGAATATCAATGAACCTTTTGTATCCGCGCACAGGTCTGTCCCATGCCTGCCAGCGTGAGCGGTAATGCCACCAGTGGTGAGCCATAGAGCTCATTTCCATACCAACAGGGCGTTCCAGTTGTTTTGCAACCTCGAAAATAAATTTGGTGCCATAATACCAGAAATACTCCTCTCCGCCAAGAATATCGCTTCCGTCAATTGCATCGAAATAGATGCCATCGAATCCACATTCACTTACAATTTTTGCAGTGTTTCCGGCAATCTCCCTGAAGAGTTCAGTATCAGGACATGGAACAAACCTGCCAAACATCTCCCTGAGGTGATAGACACCTTCCCCTGAGTTATGTTGTGAGGATCTTGTTTTATTTGCACCCCTTTTGCAACCAGTGAATTTATAAGGTGCTGTCTTTGTAACATCGCTGAATTCAATAAGTTCTTCGCCAACCCTGAGTGAGAGGCTGTTTCTGACAAAGAATCCCGTTATTGTAGAGATATTTTCGGTAGTTTCATTTACAACGATCACTGTATCAGTTGGTGACAAAGGCTGTGCAAGTGTGAATGATGTGAAGTAGCCGAGGTCACTGCTCGGTATTGGGGTCACATATTTCGTGTTCTTGTCAATAAAAAATGCATAAGTATGGAATATCGCGGAGATCCCTGCCTCATGAAGCCTGTCATTTATCCTTTTAAATGATACCCATCCGTCAGGCCACTTTTCTTTGTTCAGTTCAAAGTCTCCAAACCTGAAGAAATCACCGCCTCCATGATTATCTATCTGATTGAAGCCAAGGCTACTGCACATTTTTATCCATTCATCAACAGTTTTTTCATTCAGCGTACCGAAATTCATAAGGTAGGAGCCATATCTTTCTATGTTGAGCTGAGCCCAGGCTCCTCCTTTATCGGAAAATGGTACATTTTCAGCATCTGACATTACTTCACGGATCAAAGGCAGAATATCTTTCTGAGGTACCCCGAGGATGATCACTTCCGCACCTGTTAATCCGAATTTGCTGTAACTTGTTGCCCATAAGTTGCTTTGCAGGGCAGGCAGCTCGCGTACTCTTGTGAAAAGATTCATCGACAGGGCACATGCTGCAAAAGGCTCATATGGCATCCCTTCAAGTGTAAGAGGGATATTGAGAAAGGTCAGCGATTCTGCCCTTCCGGTAACTTCCGTGACCTTAAGGATTGTTTTGTCCTTTTCGCTCTTTACTTTGATGGTTGCAGTAACTCCTGAATCATTAAAATCAAGGATCAGATTACTTCTCTTCAGAGAGACTGCTGAAACAATGTGTTCTTTCCCGTCAACAGTTATTAAAGCACAAGATGAGCTACTGACGGTTGCCAGGTAATCAGTTCCTGTTGACTTATCAGTGAAATGCAGATTTCTACCCTGCTTGTCAATCTCATACCTGAAATACTTATTTTCAAGAACAATTCTGTCGCCTGATCCTGGGGAGCAGCTAACTAAGGTAAGGGTAACAAGCAATACCTGTAAAAGAATAAGAGCTGACAGGTGGCTGGCCTTTAAATTCATATTACATCCTTAATTAAAATAGTTGAAAGTTTTATTCTGGTACCTCCGCCGAGATCATATATTTTCCCGGTTTAAGTGTAAATCTGTTGCCATCTGGTGTTTCCTGTAAAGCATCGCCTGCTTCGGTAAATTTGATAACCTGTCTTCTGTTTACCGGTATAACTACTGTTGCGAGTGTGCCGTCAGGTACATTTATCTCATAAACCTGATGATCCGGCCCTCTCTTTTCCCAGTTTGAGATAATCATGCCGAAAGGGGAACGATATGAGCATTTCACATAATCGAGACCCTCAGGAATATTCGGAGAAATGTTAAATCTTTTAAATCCCGGGTATTCCGGATCCGGCTGAATGCCACCAAGCCAGCGGAAATACCATTCTGATACTGTTCCAAACATCGGATGGCAGTTCGAATAGGTGTTGTCGCTCTCTTTCCATGTTTCCCAGATGGTTGTGGCACCACGGTCGATCATATGACCCCATCCGGGGTATTCAGTGCTGTTGACAATATCAAAAACTAAACCAGCTTTTTTCTCTGCTGAAAGCGCTTCGAGAATATATTTGGTCCCGAAAATACCTGTTGTGAAATGTTTTGAAGGTGCTTTTTCTAATGCTGCTGTTACAGAATCTGCGGCAGCTGCTCTTTCAGCTTCAGGTATTATATCATAGTATAGAAGTGTTGAGAATACTGTCTGCTTATTCATTGTATCTGGTACAGGCTTATTCCAGTACATATCAAGCATCATCTGTTCAAGCTTTTCAGCCAGCTGCCTGAACCTGGACTTATTTTCAGTGTCATTCATAATAGCAGCAAAGCGGGTCATGATCCTTGCACAATCAAGATAATGAGTGGTGCCTATCAGTTCAACTGAAACCTTCTGCAAAGCTTCATGATCTGCCAGACCTGAGTTTACTATACCATCAGGGTGAAGACGTGCTGCCTTCTCCATCCATTTAAGATCGAGATCATAAAGCTCCCTGATCAGTTCAATGTCATTGTAATAAAGCAGTAATTTGTACTGGGTTATAATAAATGCTGATTCCCAGCTGATTCCGCAATAGACTATCCCTACATAAGGGGCGGTATCTATAAAAATTGTATCGTTCATTGCATCTACCCAGTCGTAGATGGTCTTGCGGTAGAATGACTGCATGTCATAGTTATAGATGAACGATTCGGAAGTTGCATTGAGGTCGCCACCATATCCGAATTTCTCCCGGCCAGGGCAATCGGACTGTACGCTTATCAGGTTGTCAGTAAATGTTCTGCGTGTAGCCTCCTGAACAGAGTTTAACAATTTGTTTGAACTGGTAAAAGTACCTGTGGTTTCAACATCTGAATTGAATGCAATGCCTTCACAATCAGTCAGTGACGGGATATATTTAAGTCCTGCAACCTCCATATAACGGAAGACATTATAGGTAAAGGAAGGAGTATACCAAACCTCATGCTTATCGCCAAAAATATACTGATCTGTCTGCCATGCGATATCAGGAGATCCCGGCCCTCCCATTCCTTTACTTTTGATCTGGCCGCATACTGCCGTCATCGGATTAAGTTCGCCATTCTCATATATTCTCTCACCGAACCTGAAAGTGATTGTATCTCCCTTCTGACCACGTAGCTTTATCCGGTAAAGACCCGTGAAGTTCACTCCAATATCAATTACATATTTGCCTTTTGATGGTGATCTGACCGCAACCGGATTTATTGTATCAGTAATCCGGACAGGAGGGAAGAAGGCTTTTTGAAGCTTCCCATCCGGTCCATCTGTTGTTACCGCGGTTTCCCAGGAGGATTCATTAAATCCAGACAGGTTCCAGCCTTCGGTCTCATAACTGCCATCATATACTTCGCCCAGATAAACATTGTTTTTACGGATAGCTCCAAAGGAATGTTTCCACGAATTGTCGGTAATAATCTCCTCATTTTCACCGTTTTTGTACTCCAGTACAAGCCGGGCAATAAACGAAGGCTTTCCAACGGGTAATTCTTCGCGCATATTACGACGTCCCCACATCCTCAGAGGCAGGGGATTATAAAAGCCATTTCCGAGTGTGGTTCCGAGAGTGTTCCCTCCTTCCTTCAAATTTTCAGTCAGATCATATTCTGAATAATAGATCCTTTTACTGAAGTCGGTCCAGGCAGGGTCAAGTATGTTTTTCCCGATCCTTGAACCATTTATGTAAGCGGAATAATATCCTGCAGCTGTTATATAAAGAATGGCAGATTTGACTTCACTTCTTACATCGAATTCTTTTCTGAAAAGAGGTGCAGGTAGATCTCCGTACATCTCCGATTCAATCACCGGCCATTCACGTGAATCAGTAATCCACAAAGCATCTTTTAATTCCCCCTTCAACTTATTCGATTCCTGTTCCCTCAGTTCACCACATCCCTGGAGAGCTAATATGCTGATAATCAATACATGAAATGCAAAGATAATCAGGGTGTTGCGAACAGTTTTCATATTATTACTTTTGTCTTTTTACTCTTGTCTTATATCTTTTGCATTTTACTTGAACATCCCCCTGTCCCTCCCGCTTAGGAGGGACAGGCTCTTCAAAGGGGGAATCAGGGATGATTGCCGTTGCGCCATTGAGCCCTTACGCCTTTTTGTTTATTGTTCCGAAATAAGATTCCTGTTCCTCAACTCCTGTACTCCGTTCTGCCATTTTCCTCCTGTGCCCCACAGGTAATATGTGAAGTACATTGTGGTTTTCTGGAATATCGGTGTCCATGGCTGGAATTCAACATAGTAGAAATGAGCTTCGCTATTCTTCGGGTGATTCATCCACATGTGAAGGAACAATGGTTCTGTAACAGGGAAGGCACCGACAAATGTAATATCCTCTTTCTCATCGTAACCTGCATTCCATCCCTCTTTCATGATGAATGCCCTGCCATAATAATCTTCCGGTTTCATCCTGTATTCATGGAGCCCATCCTTTTCAGGTACGGTGAAAACATCCTCAGTCCAGTGCCTTGCGCCCAGTTCAAGTATTGGCTGAGGTCCAAGAACATTGGCTTCAGGGTTCTTAAAGGTCAGGGCAAACTGTACTTCGAGCAATGGTGAATTTCCGTACAGTGTAAATATTTTCTCCAGTCTGTTGCCGAAATAATCTGTCGACATCTTAACCCTTACATAATCACCCTCCATCTTAAGAATCTCAGCATCATACACTCTGTGTGTTTCCATGCTGCCCTGGCCAAGGAAATCCTCGAAGCCACCGTATGGATAGTAACCTCTTTTTCTGAAGCTGCGCTTGTCATCAGCTGCTTTTTCAGGCCATAACTTGAATAGAACATTATCATCTTTGGATTTTATAATATATTCAATAACGCGTGCCCCGGTGGCAAGAAGTGTAATCTGTACACTATCATTTTCCATACGGTATTCCATTATCCCGTCGCTGTTGAGGTCAACCTCATAAAGGTATGGTTTGCCTTCCGCCTGTCCGACTCCAAGCTGGCTGATATTCTCAACTCCCATTGCCGAAACTTTAACGTTATAATTACCGGCAGGCAGTTCGAGGTCGAATGACATATCGGTGAAAGTTGCTTTTCCTGCTGTACATGATTTTGATGTGGTGTAAATCACCTTCTTCGGATTGTTTTTATCAACTACGTCTACTTTAACAGGAAATGTTTTCTTGTCTGTAAAGTTATGGATTGTTACAGGATATGTCACTTTGGGTGCATGACCATATAGCAGCTGATGAGCTGATATGGCACGTGGCAGATCAAGCATTGTAACAGTGCTTTTCTTTTGTTCTCCCCATTTAAATTGCAGTGCAACCGGATTTGTTTTCCTCATTGCCGAGGCTTGCGGATTGATAGCAAACTCGAGGGTTTTAGAACTGTTTGCAGGAATTGACACCTGTGTTGTTAGTCCGCCTGCCATCTTCAACTCGGGCGGCAGCACTATGTTCAGAGTACCGGAAACAGCTTTGGGATATCTGTTGGTTATGTTCAGAATCAGCTGGTAGTCTTTGGTTATTGCAACCATGTCAATCCTGTCCCCGTAGTATTCCTCAAGCCATACTCTGTCAATAAGAAGAAGCTGAAGGGCATTCCTGTACTCAGCAGGTCCCATCATTAAGCCACCTCCCAGCACAGCAACTTCACGTCTGTCCATGATAGCTTCCCACATAGATTTTTTGGTTATCGGATTCCCTTTAGGGATAAAGAGGACCATGGAATTTTCGGCTCCCCTGTAGAGGCTGCCGGTGCTGCTTATGAATGGAACATTCTCATTGTCAATCTGCTCCTTTTGGCCTTCGGTTGCAATATATCCGTCATATTTGTACTTATCTGCATCACCTGATGCATCATAAACCTGTCTGAATACATATCCCTCTTTTTCATGGGCAAAATTAATCCATGAATCAGTTGTGAACATACTCTGAACCTGCAGCCCTTCATAATCCTTGAGACCGTGTATCTGTCCGAATCCGACATCGGCTACTACAGGCAGGTTGACTTTTGCCATCCAGTCGATGAGCTCCTTTTGTGCAAGGAAGTCCATATAACCTGTGAATGAAAACCATGTATTCCCCTCATTCATTCCCTCGCCTATTACCTCAAGATAGTGTCCTGGCGTGCATGTAACGCTCTTCTGCAGGGTCTCAGCGCCGAGCCATCCGCGATGGAGGTCGTACTTTGAAAGAAGACTTTTTGTATTTTCGATCAGCGCTAATGCTTTTTCTCTTAATACCTTGCTTTCAGAAGCAATGACATATATCTTTTTATTCCCGTTTTCAATGTAAAAGACATTGGTTTCAGTGAAGTCTTTTGCCCCAAACTGATGGCTCTTAAGCTTGTCTTTCCATACATAACCGGCCGGAAGTTTTTCGACAAGTTTCTTCCCGGCATCACTTAAAGGATCGACAAGCACAAGAACATTGCCCCCTGCTACCGACTCATTAATCTTATTCGCATCAGGCTGGTCGAGCATTGTGTATTTTTCATTCAGCAAACTAAACATAAATCCTTCCTGCATGAATAAGCCGGGGATATTAATCTCGTCAGCCAGATCCAGCTTATTTTGCGCAATCGTATAATCCATTTTCGGGATGACAGTCTTAAAGAGATTTCCATAGCGTATCTCTTCACGGTAGATATCGTGCCAGTAGTTTGTATATCCATTGAACTGGAACTGGTCCGTTACCATATTCTTGTCAGGCTGAAATGATCCGTTGTACTTGAAGTTATCAAGAGTCTGGGCATTGGATGTCATTACTGCCATGGATAATGACATGACAGCAAGGCTGCAAAGGTTTTTAAAATGGTTTTTCATGGTTGAATATTGATTTGTTTTTGTTAAGTAATTATCTGGTTGTAATTAGATTTCGTTCTCTTAACGCCTTGACTCCATCCTGCCAGAGCAGGTTGATCCAATATGATATAATCTTCAAGAAGGAGATTGTAGATGAATCCTTCCTGGATATTCAATCCGGGTATTTGCATATCGTCTGCAATATCAAGCTTGCTTTGTGCAATCGTCAACTGAACATCAGGTATTGATTGCTTGAAAAGGTTGCCATATCTTATCTCATCGCGATAAATATTATGCCAGTGGTTTGTATAACCGTTGAACTGAAAATCATTTTTTATGATGTTGGCTGCAGGTGTAAATGATCCTTTGAATTTAAAATCATCCAGGTTCTGGGTAACTGCCAATGTGCTGAAAAAGAATATTATTGAAGCATTTAAAATCAAATGCTTCATTAATTTACTTTTCATGAGATATCTGTTTTTAATGATTTTCCGAATTCCTTACCAGGATAATCTTCCTGATCAGGTAAATTTATATAATTGAAATGATAAAGGAGTGATTTATCATTTCATTTTTATAAAGAATAATTTTGTTCACTTTTGTTTTAATGCGCAACTTCCTTTTTCCAGGGAAGTTCTTCTCTCACAATAAAGCAGATGGGGCAAAACTTTTCAGGCATAATGTTCCGTTTACCGGTGGTGGATCATTGACACATTGCATCGGTATTATTGTATATGAGGGTGGAACAGTCAGTTAGATTATTTCTGATGAAGGACGCCTGGTGGCTGAGGGCACAGCATTGATGAAGATATATCTATATCGGCTCTACTGTAACAGTAGAGTGGATTGTTATGATTACGGTGCAAGGTTCTATGATCCGCATTCATGAGACAGCCTCAATGTTTTTGCAACGTAAAAAATGATTATTTTACATATAGTGATTCAAAAGAATAGATCCTATTTGTAAACATCCCTGGTTTTCAGCTTTATAATCACTGACCCTCGTGTCGACCAGTTAAAATATGATATAAGTATCTCTTTGCCTGTGTAATGTACTGCCGGGTAACAGAACGATCCTTCCGGATTGGCTTCAATAACCTGTCGGTTAATCCATGTTTTGCCATCGTCCTTAGAATAAGCGATATTGAACGGGGTGCGTTTTTGATCTGTACCATTATCATTCCATACAAGCAGCAAATCGCCTTTTGAAGGTACCCTGGTTATTGATGCAGGAGAGCAGGGCGACTTGATATTGCTTTTCTCAACCGGGCTCCATGTTTCTCCCCTGTCATCTGAATAAGAAAAGTACTGCACTCCCGACATTGTCCTCAGGTACATTAGTATATCGCCATTCTTTAACTCAATCAGTCCGGGTTCCTGTGTTACAACTGATTCTGGATTTGCTATTTCAATGGAGGGATTCCATGAGAGTCCGTTATCATCTGAGTAATAGCTCCAGATCCTTCCGATATTTGAGAATAAAGTGTCGCCCGGACTTTTATGCATTGAAACAGCAAAAACCAGTCTGCCATCCTTTAGTTGTATTACCCGGTTATTGTTCAGTACAAAATACCCCTCCTTGTCATTTATACATACAACAGGATCGCTCCATGTTCTGGTTTCGTCGTTCGAGATCCTCAACAGGGGAACACAGTCACTGTCAGAATTCTTCCTCAGGTAGAAAAGAGCAATGGCGCCATCCTGCAGGCGGAGCAGTGATACCGACATCACATTCATAATGCCTTCCTGCTCCACCATCTTAATATCTTCGTCTGTCCATGTTTTTCCTTTATCTGATGAATATCTGCCGGCCAGGTAAGCATGTGCATGATCGTCTGGCGAAGTGCCGGTATAATGGCTGTAAACAAATAATATCCGGCCATCCTTGAGGGTTATGAAATCACCTTCACTGTTTCGCGGATTATCATTTCCGGCAGGCAAGTGCAGAACATACTCCTTTTTCAGATTTTCATCATTACCTGATCTGTTTTTGCATCCCGGAAGCAGGAGTAATAAGACGACAAGTAAAAAACTCTTCACAATAATTATTTTCATGATTTATAGGATGGTTAATTTCGGGTAAAAATACTTTTTTAACCGCAAAGAGCACAAAGATTTCACAATGAGCGTAAAGTAAATCAGGTAATTTTAACTTAGCGTCCTCTGCGATTAATCTTAGCGACCTTTGCGGTTAATGGATTTATACATTATATTTATTATCTGTTTATTTCAATATCACTTCATAAATGAAAAGACGAACTTTTATGAATCTTCTGGGGCTGGCATTTTTTGACACAGCTCTTCCTGACAGCTTATTAAAGAGTATTGCCGGTAATGGTAAAATCAAGCCAATTGAAGGATCGTGGTTTGAATTTCAGCATCACAGCGTGGTGGAAGGAAAGTATTGGGATCATGTTTTAAAAAATTTCACTGCTGAACAATGGGACAGGAAGGTCAAAGAGATCGCTGACACCGGTATCAGATATCTTGTATTATTGCATGTGGCAATCGACGGGAAAACTTTTTATCCCTCCCGTTTATTACCAAAACACCAGCTTGGTTGTGATGATCCCCTTGAGACTGTCCTCACAGCAGCAGATAAGTGTGATATCAGATTTTTTATAAGCAACGATTTCTTTGGTGAATGGACCAATGTTGAACTTATGATGAAGGATAAAGCGGTAAATTCACTGAGGGTAAAGGCGATGAATGAGGTTGCTGAAAAATACTCGCATCATAAGAGCTTCTATGGTTGGTATTTTCCCAATGAGACATCAATAAACGGTCATTTCCGTGATTTTTTTATCGACTATGTCAACTCATGTTCATCTGAAGCAAAACGTCTTACCCCAAATGCAGAAACTCTTATTGCACCTTACGGGACGAGACTTGTATCTCCTGATGATCAGTTTGTTAAACAGCTGGAGCAGCTTGATGTCAGTTTTATAGCCTACCAGGATGAAGTTGGGGTAAATAAAACAAGTGTCGATGAGAGCGCCGGATTTTTTGAAAAGTTGAACCGGGTTCATTCAAAAGCAGGGAGATCAAAATTATGGGCCGATGTGGAGGTCTTCAGTTTTGAGGGTACTGCCTATAAAAGTGCACTCATACCGGCTCAGCCGGAAAGAATTATCCGGCAGCTTGAGGCAGTCTCTCCCTATGTCGAAAAGATTTTTATCTACCAGTATATCGGACTTATCAATAAACCTGATACTGATATATTTGCCGGTCATCCCGATTCAGCTCTTGCATACAATAAATTATTTGGTAAACTATGAAGTATACTCCGATTCTCTGCTTTATTTTATTTGTTTCCTGCAACAATCACTCTGAAACCATTACTGATACTGTATTTTGCACTCATAATGTGGTGCTTGATGAACAGAAAAAGATAATTCCCTGGTATACTCCCGGGGATAAAGCATATGACAACTTTCTTCATCTCCGCTGGGATTTTATTAAGAACAGAGTTCCATATTCCCCCGGCCCAGATCCAAGGTCGCGTTATCCTCAGTACTATTTCTATTGTGCTTTCAAAGAGAAAAACGGTATACTGGAACCTGATACCTGGATGAATGATATAGGTGAAAAAATTCCTAACTGGTTCGAGAGTGCGAGGCTCTGGTATGCTTATACTGGAGATATCAGTGTAATGAAGATAGTCAGGGATTTTATGGATTATACTCTGGTACACGGAACCAGCTCAAAAGAATTTGCATGGCCCGGATTTCCTTACACAACAACTAATGCCGGCGATACAATCTTTCGCGGGTTTACAAGTGCAGGAAGACTGGTACTGCACGAAATTCAGGTAGATCATGCAGGTGAAATGGGATTGACATATTTCAGAATGTATCTTTTTACCGGAGATGACAAATACCTTTCTGAAGCTCTGAATGTTGCTGATGTACTTGCCTCAAAAGTCAGGGATGGAAATAAAGATGAATCAGTATGGCCTTACCGGGTTGTAATGGATGACGGCAGAATAACTGCTCAGTATGGTGCAAACTGGACAGGTTGCTATATGCTGTTTGAAAATCTGATCAGGTCGGGTTTTGGTAATGTGGAGGATTATATAAGGGCCAGGGATAAAACAAGAGATTTTCTTCTGGAATATCCAATGAAGACAGGTTACTGGACAGATGGTCATTCAGATACCGATGTGAAAAGCAATACCTACAAGAGTAATCTGAGTGCAAGTAACATGGCCCTCTGCCTTTTTGATTATCCTGAACTGGATCCAGAGTGGAAGGCTGATATCCCTTTGCTTATCAAATGGACAGAAGATAATTTTGTCTTCAGGACCGCCAATGAAGAACCTTCAACAATGTGGGGAGCCAATATCGTTGGGGAACAGGATGATTTCAATTTTAAAATGGATTACCAGACTGCCCGGTATGCCGCTGCATGCGCACGATGGTATGCAGTTTCGGGTGATGAATCCTATAAAGAAAAGGCTTACCGTTCTCTTAATTGGGTGACCTATTGCAATGATTCCCTGGGTATGGCATTCGAGAGTCCTGTCAGCAAGGGCATACTCAGCTGGTGGTCTGACTGCTACGGAGAATGTCCCAGAATGTTTTATCATGCATTTGCAGCTGTACCCGAGTGGGCCCCTCCTGGTGAAAACCATATTCTTTATTCTGAGGGTATATTAAAAGAGGTGAAATATTATGACAGTAAAGTTGAATATACAACAACAGCTGATAGTGGCACTGAATACCTTCGTCTGAATTTCAAACCTGTAAAGGTGGTATTGAATGGATCAGAAATTGTCCGGCGAGATAATTCAGACGGCAATACTTACATTCTCAGAAGGCTGGGTAAAGGTGATTATGCTGTGACAATTAAACATAGCAAAAGCTGTAAGGTGGAGATTTCGGGATAGATTAAATAGAAATAGTAATAGTAATATGGGCAGAGTTTTATTATTGATAACCAGGTACATAGTGCTCCTTCTTGTATGCCTGATCCCACTGGCGTGTCAGACCCGGCACAAAGAAGTGAACATCAATATTGATGGTGGAACAGAATTTCAGATATTGGATGGGTTTGGAGTAAATATAAATGCCGCATGGTGGTATAATGGAGAGTACAGGGATTCCAGGGTAGTACAGCCGGCAATCGACATGCTTATCGATTCACTTGGTGCCACTATTTTCAGAGTTGTTATTGAAGAAATGGATTGGGAATCTGTCAATGACGACAAAGATGCCGGCAATTTCAACTGGAACTATTACAACAAAGTCTTTTCAAATGCCAGGTTTCTGGGGATATGGAATACTATGAAATACCTGAACCAGAGAGGTATTGATGACGGATTGATTATCAGTTTTATGGGAGGGCCTCCTGCTGCTGATCCTTTTGATTATGAGCAGATATGGAATGATATGTGGTCAAAAACATATTATTACGGACGAAGCGGCCCCGTTATCCACGTCATGAGTGGAATCGACATGGCAGTATGGGATATTATGGGAAAGGCAGTAGGAAAGCCTGTGCATAAGCTTCTGGGGGGAAGTTATGCAGAAAAGGTGAGGCCATATGCAAGTGCTCTGATGCCGGATAACACTGATGAGGTTAAACGAAGTACTGAGAAATTTACTTCGATGGGTTATCCTGCAATTAAATTCGGCTGGGGTCCTCTGGGATATGATGCCAAATCTGATCTTAAGCTGATTGAAACAGCAAGGAAAGCTGCCGGCAGCGGGATAGAAATAATGATTGATATCGGAAAGAGGTACAGGTTGAAACAGGCGATGTATATTGCAAAAGCTTTGGAACAGCTAAATATATACTGGCTGGAAGAACCACTCCCTGCCGAAGACTATGCAGGTTATAAAAGACTGGCAGAATCAACAACAATGAAGATAGCCACCGGTGAAGAAGAAAGCGGCCGGCTCGCTTTCTCCAGGTTGATAAACGAATCTCAGGTTGATATAATCCAACCCGATATATCCCGATGCGGAGGTCTCACAGAAGCAAAAAAAATTGCATCCATGGCACTGGATAATAATATAATGCTTGTGCCCCATGCATTTAAAACAGGTATTCTGGTTGCAGCAACTATACAGTTTATTGCAGCTCTGCCTCATGTTCCGTTTCTGGAGTTTTCCGTTACCGAATCGGCTATCAGAAAAGAATTGCTTGCCAGGCCTTTTGTACAGAAAGACGGATTTATTGATGTTCCTTCAGCTCCCGGACTGGGTATTGAGTTAAATGCTGAAGTCATTCGTAAGTATGGAGTAAATATTTAAATCATATAATCATGATACGTAATTCTCAGATTCATTTATCAGAAGTCATTCTGGTTCTGGCTTTTTTCATTTTTCAGCCACTCAGCATTGTGAACGGTCAGAATGAACTTGATGTGGTTAAAAACAACTGGCTTCAGTACAGCGATGCTCAAAACTCTCTTTACCATTATCTTGCTGATCAGGCGATAGAGATACTGGAAAAAAGATCTGAAGAAGTATCCCGGATAAATTCGCTGGGCGACTGGCAGGCAAGACAAAAGTTTATTCGCAAGACTCTTATGGAAATTACCGGGCCATTCCCTGAAAAGACTCCGCTGAATGCAAAGATCATCAGGACTATTGAAAAGGATAGTTTTCGTGTTGAACATATTATATTCGAATCACAGCCTGGTTTTTATGTTACATCCTCCCTGTATATCCCGAAAGGTTTGCCCAAAAAGGCTCAAACAGCTGCAATAATCTATTGCAGCGGTCATACCGAGGAGGGTTACAGGAGCGTTGTTTATCAGCATGTTATCACTAATCTTGTTCTTAAAGGGTTTATTGTTTTTGCATTTGATCCGGTTGGCCAGGGTGAGAGGCTTGAATATTTCGATCCGGAAAAAGGAAAATCTATTGTCGGTGGACCTACCAGGGAACATTCATATCCGGGTAACCAGGCATTTATAACAGGCAGCTCACAGGCAAGGTATATGATATGGGATGGTATAAGGGCTGTTGATTATCTTCTCACCAGGAAAGAGATCGATCCTGCAAGGATCGGAATTACAGGCAGATCAGGCGGTGGTACTCAGTCCTCCTATATAGCTGCTTTTGATGATCGTATTCTTGCATCGGCTCCTGAATGCTATATCACAACTTTTGCAAGATTGCTTCAGACCATGGGTAATCAGGATGCAGAGCAAAACTTTCCTTCCTTTATTGTAAAAGGGCTTGATCTTCCCGATTTGCTTTCGGTAAGAGCTCCTAAACCTTCGCTGATGATTACTACAACCCGCGATATATTCAGTATACAGGGAGCCAGGGAGGCTGAAAAGGAAATTTCCGGTATTTATGAAGCTTATGGTAAGGCTGAAAACTTCGGCCGGGCTGAAGATGATACCGGACACGCTTCAACTCTGAAGAACAGGGAAGCAATGTATGCCTTTTTCCGGAAACACCTTAATAATCCGGGTGATACAAAAGATCAGATTGTTCCCCTGCTCACAAAAGATGAACTGAGGGTAACCTCTTCAGGACAGGTGTCAGTTTCGATTGGCGGAGAGACAGTACACACTCTTAATAAAAAGGAATTTGAGTCATTCGTTAGTAAAAAAGAAATATTACTAAATGACACATGGTCAGAGGGTGTTATAAGTTCAGCAAAAAAATTATCAGGCTTCATTGAACCTTCAGCAACTGATGAACCTGTTTTTTCAGGTCGATTCAGGAAAACCGGGTATTCCATTGAAAAATATTTCGTGAAGGGGGAGGGTGGCTATATCATTCCCTATATTCTGCTTATTCCTGATGCACCAGGCAACAAAGCTGTCATTTATCTCAACCCCTCCGGTAAATCAGCTGATGTGGCGGCAGATGGTCCAATGGAATGGCTTGTAAAGCAGGGTTTTACAGTGCTGGCGCCAGACCTGATCGGGACAGGAGAGACAGGGCCCGGTATTTTCCAGGGGGATGCATATATTGACGGAGAATCGCATAATCTATGGTATGCATCAATTGTTATCGGAAGGAGCATAGTGGGAATAAGAACTGCTGATGTAGTTAAGCTCACCAGGTTGTTAATTGAAAAAAGTTCTGTTAATGAGATATATGGCGTGGCAAAGAAAGAACTGTCACCGGTCCTGTTGCATGCTTCGGCATTTGAAAACTCTATTTCCAGGATTGCATTAATTGAACCTTATTCATCTTACAGGTCGTTGGTAGTGAGTCGCTTCTACAAATCATCTTTTATCTCCGGGGTAGTACCCGGAGCTCTTAAAGAATATGACCTTACATACCTTGCCGGAACCCTGGCTCCAGGGAGAGTACTTATTGCCGGAGCAACTGACGGAAAAGGAGGTAATGAAGATTCAGTGCTGATTCAGGCTGACATGGATATAATAAAAAAAATATACTCCTACAAAGAGGCTGAAAATCAACTTAGCATTGTGCCATTAAATCCGGGATGGAAAATTGATGCATTATTAAAGGATTGGATCAAATGAGATTATCAAATCGTAAATCCGTATGGTTTATTGCATTACTCCTGCTTACTGTCAATAATTTGTCAAAGGGGCAGGTTGTTAATAAACTGAAGATTGGATATATCAATTATTATTTTGAGAACGGATCGCCTTTGTTATGGAATATTGAAAATGATACTCTTCTGAAAATTTCACTGCTTCCTGATTATCAAAGACAAACACTTAACCGTCAGACCGATCACTGGTATTTCAGTATTGTCGCTGCAAAGGGCACCCGTATAAGGATGACTATTGAAAAAATGGTTCCTGATGTCTATAATGGCCGGCAGGCAACTGACTGGTGGAATTACAGGACAGGAATACCCTGCTATGTTTCAAATGATAATGAAAGTTGGACTGCATATAAGACAACTACTTTGCCAGGCAGGGAATTATATTGTGATTTTGTAATGGAATCTGAAGAGGTTTGGCTGGCCCGACTCCCTGTATACACTACAACCCATCTGAATTCCCTGTTAACCAGGATTAAAGGCCAGAATGATGTAAGGATACTTGAAATTGGAAGAACTCTTGAAAACAGACCACTGGAGATCATACAACTTGGAAATCCCAAAGCAATAAATCAGGTAGTGATCAGAGCAAGAGCACATCCCTGGGAACCTGGTGGCAACTGGGTTGTTGAAGGACTTATTGAAGAGTTCATAAAGGAAAATCCCAAACGAAATCTGACCAATTTCTGTTTTGCGATTCTGCCGATGGCCAATAAGGATGGTGTTGTAAGGGGAATGACACGATTCAATACTGCAGGGATGGATCTTAACAGGAACTGGGATAAGGCCTCTGATTCAATTACCTGCCCGGAAAACTACGCTCTTGAAAAATATATTAATATGATGATTAAAAGTGGATTGCCACCTGCCCTGGTGATTGACCTACATAATGACGACAAGGGCGATGTGCATCTGGCAAAACGGGATAAAGGGGATACCGGTTTTCAGAGTAGAATGCAGAAGTTAGAAAAGCTGATGCGCGAGCATACCTCTTTTTCTGAAAGTTTTAGATACTCATGGACCGGAGATGGTCAATCCACTGTAATGACGATTGATAACGGACTGTATTCTCGTTATGGTCTTGAAGCTTTTGTTTATGAGCTCAATGCAAACCGGATAACAGGATTGAATAAAGTCCCATCTGCTGATGACTGGAAAGAAACCGGGAAAGGTCTCCTGGAGGTGATATACTGCTATCTTGAAAAGTAGATATATGGTGACCAAAACCTGACTTTTTTAAAGTATATTTAAGACAGTAATTTTAATTAGCTATTGTCTGATCATTTTTTATTACTAACACTTCTTTTAAATCATAATAAACAAATGAAAAATGCAGCAATAATAGGCTTTGGTTTTATGGGAATGACTCATACTCTGAATATTCTCAGGATCAAAGATCTGAAACTGGCAGCCATTGTTGACAGAGACCTGTCAATGATTGAAAAGAATCTTCAATCCGGTATAGGGAACATCTCGGTCGGGAACATTGATGCCAAAGAACTGGAGGGCGTAAAGCGGTATTCTGATATTGATGAATGTCTCAGGAATGAGGATATTGATGTGGTAATTATATGCACTCATGTCAATACTCATTATGAATTGACAAAAAAAGCTCTGGTACATAAAAAGGATGTCTTTCTTGAAAAACCTTTCTGTCTTGATTTGAATCAGGCTCATGAACTCATTGATCTGGCAGAAAAAATGAAGAAACTGCTCATGGTAGGGCATGTTGTCAGGTTTATGCCACCTTATCAGCAGTTAAAAAAGTGGATCGATAGCAAGGAGTTCGGTGATTTGAAATTTCTTTCCCTTTCACGGTTCTGCGGACTGCCTGGCTGGGGTCAGTGGAATGATAAGAGTCTAAAGGATCTTTCGGGAGGAGCACTGTTCGATCTTGCTATTCATGATATCGACTTCGCCGGTTCCCTGCTTGGTTCTCCGTCTCAGATTAAATGCAGTTACCTTCCCGGCGAGTACAGTAAACATGACTATATCAGTGCCATGTGGAGCTATAATATAAAGAATGTACATGTTAAAATAGAGGGAGGTTTCACATTTCATAAGAGTTTTCCATTCCAGGCCGGCTATATGGCACATTTCAACGATGCATCTGTAGTTTATTCCTCGATGAATGGTGACGTTATTCAGATTGCGGACAACTCTTCTGTAAGAGAAGTCCCTGCGGGTGATGCCGGAGCCGGATACTACAATGAGATGGCTTATTTTGCAGAATGCCTCGTTAATGGTAAAGCACCTGAGTTATGCATGCCATCGTCTTCACTTAAGGCTATAGAATTATGTTATAATCATTTGTAAATAATAATGTTATGAAAAGTAGTCTGGCAATAAACGGTGGACCAAAGACAATTGACAGGAGTTTCGACTGGCCTGTTTTTGATGAATCAGAAGTAAATGCAGTTGCAGATGTGGTCAGAAGCGGCAAGTGGGGAAATCCTGACTGCGGGGACCTGGTAAAAGATTTCGAAGATGAGTTTGCGGCATTTTGTGGTGCAAAATATGCTCTTACATGCGTTAACGGATCGGTTGCCCTGCGGCTGGCTCTTATTGCAACCGGTGTAAGACCAGGTGATGAAGTGATTATTCCTCCTTACACATTTATAGCAACATCAACTATTGTTCTCGAAGCTAATTGTGTTCCGGTTTTTGTCGATATCGATCCTGATACTTATAATCTCGATCCTTCCAAAATTGAAGCTGCCATAACTAAGCGCACAAGGGCGATAATACCTGTGCATTTTGCAGGTCAGGCTTGTGATATGGACAAAATAACGGCTATTGCGAAAAGGCATAATCTTAAAGTTATTGAAGATGCCTGCCATGGGCATGGAGCAGAATACAAAGGAGAGAAGCTTGGCAGTATTGGTGACGCCGGTTGTTTCAGCTTCCAGTCATCGAAGAATCTTACTTGTGGCGAGGGTGGAATGGTCATCACAAATGAGGAGAAGCTTTATGAAATGATGAATTCGCTTCGTAATGTAGGACGAGTTAAAGGAGGACAATGGTATGAGCACCATTTCCTGGGATGTAATTACAGGATGACCCAGTTGCAGGTCACAATTCTTTCAACTCAGATTAAGCGTCTGGCTGACCAGACAATACGGCGTCATGAAAATGGTACATACCTGAATTCTCTGGTTTCAAAAATTGATGGCATAAAACCACTGGTACGAGGGGTGGGAGAGACTCTTCACAGTTATCATATATATATATTCAAATATAATAAATCGAAATTCAATAATCTGCCTAAATCTGAGTTCGCAAAAATGCTTGCAGCAGAGGGTGTTCCCTGTTTTATGGGATATCCGCAGCCATTATACAAACAGCCCCTTTTCCAGAAGAAGAACTTCATGTGTTATGCCATTCCTGAGGAGGTTGATTATGCAAAAGTTTGCTGCCCGGTAACAGAAAAAGCCTGTTATGAGGAGGCTGTATGGATATTACAGCATGCGATGCTGGGACCAAAAGAGGATATGGAAAAGTTTGCAGAAGCAATATTGAAAATTCAAAAAGTAGTAAGTGCTTAAAATTGATACTGATTTTTATTTTAAACGTATCTTATGTCCTTTTAAGGCATAGAATAAAATATAGAAGTAGATCGGAAGTACTATCCAGTAAGCGGCTCTTGCAGTAAACAGGTCAGCTAAACGACCATACAACAGAGGTATTATTGCCGCTCCTGAATTTGCCAGACCGAGCAATGCTATGAACATGCCTGACAATCCTATCGTCATTCCCTTTTTATAACCTGTGTACTCAAGTAACCATCCCGATGGTACCGACATGAAAAAATAGGCAATGTAAAATGAGAAGGCTACAAGATACAACTGAAAATTATTCAGCTCGCATGCAATCTTAAGATATGGCACCAGCACAGCACTGATCCATGTTATAAACCCGAATACAAAAAACAGGGCTCCTATAATTATGATCGGACTCGTGATATCAGAATGTATCTTCTTTATGAAACTTTTCATTATCAGTGTTTTGAATGATTTCAGGGCTTATCTGGATAGCCTTTTGATATCGTCAAGAATTATGTCATAAACATCCGGAGGGAATACAGCAGGGGAGCCATACCAGAAAAATGAGTCAAGTCCTTCATAATTCTTCTGTTCCAGATGCTTTCTTGTAGGAAGATAACTCGATACATCGTTTGTATAACCTGCCACTGAAACCAGTTTACCAGGGTACAGGTTCTTTACTCCGAATCCGTATTCTGTAGTGGTCTCCCTGGAGTATCCCACAAGTTTCCAGTTACCAATGTTGAACGTCTGTATATAAACTGGTAATGATTGTGGCATGGTTCCTTCATCGTAGTACTTCAGCATCAGGTTGCTCCATTTAACATTTTTCTCAGCATACACATCACCTGATTTGGATATATTAGCTTCTTTGTAAGCTATTATTTCATCTTTTGACCATGGCGTTATTGGAATGTTAACAGTATCAATGAAAAAAGAGATTGAACCGGTTATTTTTTCCATAGGGCGTTTAAGTACCGCAATTACTTCATTTGCAAGCTTTTCTCCTGCGATGTTCTCGCCATTGTCTCTTGGATTTATGTCACCTGCAGTGCCTTGCAGGAAAAGGGAATTTGATGTTCCTGTTCTTCTTTCAATCAGCATGCGTGCTACACCTGGATAGTTCGCACTTATAGTATAATGGAGTGTTCCGGCAGTACTGAAAACAGGGTGACAGGCAGCAATAAACAAATAGCTTTCGCTGTTTTTCTCAGGATATACCACTTTTATTACATCAACAGCGCTGTCGTATAGTTCCGGGTGGTCCTTAAGACTGCGGTTATAGCCGATATCTGTCTGACCTCTGCCGAAATAGATTTCGGCAGGTTCCAGTGAGACGAGCGCTTTTTCAACAGAACTGATCAATCCGTTCCTGAGGGTCTGATTCAGATAGATGCTGTCGGGCCTCTGGTTGGCTTCCTGCCAGGTGAGCCAGTTTTGTGAAACAGGTGCAAAATGTGTGTGCGAGGAATTAATGAATATTGCGGATCCCGGAATCCCTGTTTTTCTGAATATCTCTTCCTTGATAATACCTGTAAACTCATCATCCAGTCCGCATACATCAATATTTATTATAACCACTGTTTTGTTACCATTCTTAATTGCCATTGCCCTTGAAGTCAGATTACCTTCGCTTCGATGACTCCCGATATAAAGGATATTATTCCTGCTTATTCCGTAAAGCCTGTCATTAAAAACTGCGATATGATTTATATCTTCCTTTATGGTCTCCCAGTTACGATAAGCCATCATCAGCCATTTAACATCTCCGCCCGACAGCTCATATTTATAGATAAACCCTTCGTTGGTCATTGCATAGAGTATTCCATTATTTGCTGTCAGGCTTAATATCCCGGCAGGAGATTCAGACTTCTTCCACTCCGGTTTCTTTTTTGAGAGATCAGCTGACCATACAGCTCCTTCTTTATTAGCAGCATATAAAAAACCCTCTGAAGCAGCCAGAGTAATTACGGAGCCTTCAATAGCGCCTGTTTTTTTCCATTTTACTGTTCCCTGTAAACTGGTCTCAAGTAATTCCCCATTTGAATTTAATCCATACATTTTTCCTTCAGCACCTGCAACCGATATTATACCTTCAGCAGGACCGGCCTTTTCCCATTTCCAGCTTTGGTTCTCAGGAACCAGACGAAGAAGTTCATTATTGCTGATTATGTACATATTGTTTCCTGATACTGCCAATGAGACTGCTTCAGGCAATGAACCAAGGGATGTCCATTGAAGGGTGAACCTGCCATTCCGGGGCAATCCATAACCTCCCAGATGGAGAGAAAGCAGTGCCTGATCAGGTTCGATAGAAATCTGTGATGTTCCGGCATAGTATTCTGTTTGCGCATCTATATTTCCTGCTATCTGTAGCAGGGCGATAAATAACACGAACCTGATTGATTTCATGTTTTATTGATATTCTGCTGATTAATTATTTGATCTTTATTTTGAATGACCAGGCATAGCTGCATGACGTTGGTCTGGCTTTCGGGCGTGGATAGGTAATTGTAAGCCCTTCTGATTCCGACCAATTCCATTTGAGATCACCGGGAACACCCAGCATGGTGATCTTTGATCCTTCAGCAGGTTTTATCGCCTTTAACCGGAATTCTTCACCCTGCCATTCGAGAAAAATTGCATACAAATAGTCTCCCTTTGCTGTAAAGTATGCATCGCCTTCCTGCTGGACACTCCATGGTCTGGTTTCATAAATAGCTTCTCCGTTTGTGACAAGCCATTCGCCAAGTTGCAATAAAGGATACTGTTCATATTCGGGGATATTTCCGGCTGCCGTAGGTCCGACATTAATATCAAAATTGCCATTGCGGCTGACTCCCTTGATTACTTTATCAATGAATTGCTTTGGTGACATTATATCTTCAAGGTCGGTGTCCTGATTATATCCGAATGTTTTGGCAATTCCCTGCCAGTACGACCATGAGTGGGTAAGTGATCCTTCGCTCCCCTTATCATAGTCATATTCAACATTATAGAGATCGCCATGTTTTCCTCTTTCATCCTTTCCGAAACGGTCGTTTACAAAAACCTCCTGGTTCCTTTTGGCTGCTTCATTATAATAATATGCAACAACTTCCTTCATCTTCCAGAATGATTCAGGATGGTCCCATTCACCGTCGAAATAGATAAAATCGGGATGGTACAGGTCGATCAGTTCCTTAATCTGGGGGATCATAAAATCATCAACGTACTTGCTTACCCTTTTTAAACCTGCGTATGGTATTTCCTTTCCGGTGTAAATAGGGTTAAACCATTCATATAGAGAATAGTAGAATCCAACCTTAAGACCTTCTTTGCGTCCGGCTTCAAAAAACTGACCGAGCAGATCCTTTTTCGGACCCATCGCCAGGGCATTTCTGTCGGTGTATTTTGAAGGCCAGAGACAAAAACCATCATGATGTTTTGAGGTTATAAAGTAATATTTCGCACCCATTTTCTTTGCAAACCTTGCCCATTCATCAGGATCATAATCTTCAGCTTTCCATTTTGGGATAAAATCATCATAGGTGAAGTCGGCTCCATAATTCTCTCTGTGATAATCACCGGTAGGATTGGTTTTTTCATGCATCCTGTACCCGTACCATTCAGCATAGGAGATACCTTTTTCCCTGGGGGCCCAGGCCGGGACCGAATAAACTCCCCAGTGCATGCTAAGTCCTATCTTGGCATCTTTATACCATTCAGGCATCTTGTGAGAATCGAGTGATTCCCATGTAGGCTTATAGGGTCCCTGTGCCTGAAGAAGTGAAATCCCTGTAAATAAAATGCTGACTACTGCGATTAAAATTCTTTTCATGTTTTAAAGGCTATTTATATTCTGAATGAATTATTTAATTGTGATATCGTGCCTAAAGATATGGTTTTAACACTGAATGATAAATATTCTTCCACAATATCCTATGCTTAAAATACGTTAAATAATGTTTATCTGTCAGAATACCATTTGTTTTTAATTATTATCTTACTACTTTTAGCTGTTTTTTTTAAGAACCCTGAAAACTATTCGTACACAAATAAATAACTTAAAATGAAAGATTATTCAAGATACACATCTGCCGAAAGATTTGTACTTATAGCATTGAGAATTCTTATAGGATGGCATATCCTTTACGAAGGATTTGCCAAGTTATTGATTCCGAACTGGTCCTCTGTAAGTTTTCTGCAAGAGTCGCAATGGATTCTTAAGGGATTCTCCGGATGGATTATTTCAAATCCCGGAATCCTTAATGCGGTTGATATTCTTAATACCTGGGGGTTGATTCTTATAGGTCTGGGTTTAATGCTTGGGCTTTTTACAAGGGCTTCTGCGATTGCCGGAGCAATTTTGCTTTTTCTATACTACCTGAATAACCCTCCTTTGACAGGACTTGAATACTCAGTACCTGCAGAAGGTAGTTATCTTGTTGTAAGTAAAACTCTTATCGAATCAATGGCCCTGGTTGTTCTGGCTATCTTCCCGTCAGGCTATTTTGCAGGGCTGGATATTTTGGTAGACAGGTTCAGGAATCGTAGTAAATAACAGAGCATCAGAAACAGGAAATGATATGGCAAACAGTGATAATTCGGAAAATAAAAAAGATATGACGCAGGATACCATTAAACGGAGAACTTTGCTTAAAGCCCTTATTGGTATACCTGTTCTTGGAGTATTTGCATTTGAACTTGTTAAAAAATGGACTTACGACCAGGAAAAGAAAGCCCGTCTGATAAAGGAGCTTGGACTGGAAAACCTGCCTGTACCCACAATTATGAAAAGTACAAAAGGCTCTAAAAGTGATCTGATAAGAGTAGGCATTGTCGGCTACGGAAGTCGTGCCGTATCGCATGCAAACGGACTTGGTTTTATGCATCCCGCTGATGTTGAAGCCAAAACAAAGAATGATACGATGAAAGACTGGCTGGCACAGGATGATCTGAATGTGGCAATTACCGGTATATGTGAAGTATTTGAACTTCATGCTGAAACAGGTCTTGCCACTGCCCGGAATACTGTGCGTACCGGAGGTGCAGATCCTTCGTCACTTCCTGTAAAACGTTACCGTACTTATGAGGAGATGCTGGATGATAAGGAAATAGATGCCGTGATGATTGCCACACCCGATCATCATCATGCCCCTATGTCAATTCTGGCTGCTCAGGCAGGGAAGCATGTTTATTGCGAAAAGGCTCCGGTACATTCTGAAGATCAGATTATTCCTCTTTATGAAACTATACGTAACAGCAAAATAACCTACCAGCTTGGCCATCAGATAACGCAGAGTGTTATTTTCCAGCAGGCCAGAGACATTATTAAGCGTGATATCCTCGGCAAAATTACTCTCGTTGAAACCACAACTAACCGTAATTCGGCTGATGGTGCCTGGATCAGACATCTCGACAAAAGTGGTAATCCAAAACCGGGGGATGAAAAATCGATTGATTGGCAACAATGGCTCGGTCATGCTCCTAAAGTTCCATTCAGTATCGACAGGTACTACAACTGGACGAAATTCTTTGACTATGATATCGGGCTTCTCGGACAGCTGTTTACTCATGAATATGACGCCGTAAATCAGCTTCTGCAAATAGGAATTCCAAAATCTGTCGTCTCCTCAGGAGGCATCTATTACTGGAAGGATAACAGGGACATGGCTGATACATTGCACTGTGTATTTGAATATCCCGACCGCGAGCTTACCCTTCTTTATAGCGCTATGCTGGCAAACAGCCGTAACCGTGGACGTGTTTTCATGGGACATGACGCCTCAATGGAACTGGGTGGTTCAATTAATATATCAGTTGACGGCAGTTCCACAAAGTATAAAAAACAGATCGATTCCGGATTAATAGACCCTTCAAGTCCAATGGTGTCTTTTAACCCTAATTCCGGTAAAGTTGATGCAGTAACTTCGGCTACCGAAAAATATTATGCTGCCCGTGGATTGACTACAACCAGCATAAATGGCATACAGGTTGATGTAACATACCTTCATATTAAAGAGTGGATCGATTGCATCAGGAGTGGCAAAACTCCAAGTGCAGATATCGAAATGGCTTTTCAGGAAGCTGTTACCTGTATCATGGCTCATAAATCGTACGTTGAAAAGCGTCGCGTCGAGTGGGATCCGGTAAACAGAAAGATTGTTTAGATAACAGGTGGTTCAGGTTAAATCTGATTTTATAGATGACTTTGAATAAAATATCTATTTATCATACAATTGCTATTGTATTTATAATAGCCTCTATGTCAGCCTGTAAATTCAATAAAGCAGAATTTGAATTCAGGCAGACAGACCAGGGTTTTGAACTGACAGAAAATGGAAAGCCTGTATTCTTCTATCAGCAGGCCCCAAAAACACTTACAGGTGAGTATATCTGCAACAATTATCTTCATCCTTTGTATAATCTTAATGGAGATATTCTTACTGAAGAGTTCCCTCCTGATCATCCGTACCACAGGGGTGTTTTCTGGACATGGCATCAGATATATCTTGATACCGTAAGCATTGGTGATGGCTGGATAAATGACGGGATCTCCCAGGAGGTTGTGAAAGTATTAACAGAAGTCGAAAAAAATCTGGCTGAAATAAATGCTGAGGTTTTATGGAAATCAGAGGACTTACCTGATGGAAAGCCTTTTATGAAGGAGAAGACCTCGGTAATAGTCCATCCTGCAGAAGCCGATACACGCAAAATAGATTTCCTGATTGAACTGAATGCACTTGTCGATAAGCTTGAAATAGGTGGATCGGATGACCCAAAAGGTTATGGAGGTTTTTGTCTCCGGCTGAATATTCCTGATAATATGGTTTTTACCTCTGAAACCGGAACTGTCACACCTCAGGAACTTCAGATCACTGCCGGTCGCTGGATGGATTTTTCAGGACTATTCGGAAATGATAAGAATACAAACGGGATAACATTGCTTTGCCATCATGAAAATCCTTTATATCCCTCACCATGGATACTCAGGCAAAAAGGCAGTATGCAAAATGCGGTATTCCCCGGAAGGGAGAGGATAAAACTCGATATGAATACTCCTTTGATCCTGCGATATCGCCTCATAATTCATAACGGTGATGCCCGTGCTGTTGACCTGAAAAGAATGCATGCAGAGTACAGCGAATAACAGATTTTTGAAATGATCTTGTCTTACCCGAATTCTGGTCCGCTTATAAGATATTGAAACTCCGGTTTGCCGGGATAGGGATTCTTCCCAAGGTACATCCGGATAAAATCTCTCTGCTTAATAAATCCTATTGATTCGAGCCACTCAATCAACTCTGTCTTATCTGCGAGAACGTCAATACCAACAGGTTTGGAATGAAAAGGTTCCAATGCAGCCGCGATTAATCCTTTGGCTGCTTCCGTCGTGCCCGCACAGGCAGGACCTATATAATTAAACTTCGTACCGGTTCTTCCCAAAATATAGCCCCAGGTAGTTTTATCATCTGAAAATGCATATGCCTTTTCACGAAAATTGTCAAAAAGTTTATTCATCAGATAGCCTCTTTCGGCTCCAAAAACCGGTGCATCCAGTTGAATGATTTTATTCAGCCCTTCACTGTTAATCTTCCTTGGTTTATCACCTGAGTATCTGTATTTAATACTCTCCAGAGCAGGAGTGGTCATCCTGTAAATAGTGTATTCCGCTGTGAATCCCAAACTATTGTATAGAGGTTGTCCGGCAGGAGTGGCATCAAGCTTTACCGACTCCAGATTTTTAAGTCTGCTTATGATTTCGGTCATCAGCATCTTGCCTGCACCAAGACCTCTCATCGGCTTATCCACCAGAACCATTCCTATCCATGCCACTTTACCCGAATGGTTCAGTGCTGTGGCCGTACCAATGATCCTGCCATCTTTTTCTGCAACAATGCATACATTTTCAGCATTCTCCAGCAGTAACTTCCAGTCTTTATCTGTCTGGTTCCAGCCTTCGACAACAGAAAGTCCCATTGCCTGATCGAGGTCATTAATGGTCATAGGCCGGACCCTGAATACTGTTTTTTCTGCCATAATTAAATTTTATTCTGATTAATAGATTATGCAAGCCACCTGTCAAGGTTTTCAGCTACAAAAGTGTCATCATTAAGATCAGGGTATGCAGAATATACCCTGTCGATTTCTTCCAACTGTCCGGGCGAAAGTACTTCGTCAGGATCAAGAGTCCATAATCCTTCAAGTAATCCCTGGCGACGCAATACCTCATGAAGGCCTGTAATACAACCGGCAAAGTTGTTCGCGGCATCGAAAAAGGCTGCGTTGCAGTCGGTGATCTTATTTGCCAGTGTTAACATTTTCACAACATCGTTGTCGTATTCTCCTGCGTGTACTGAGTTCAGCAATTTAACAGCTGAACGGGTCCATACAGCCCAATGACCCAAAAGGCCTCCTGTGATTCTCTTTTTGATTATTCTGTTCCCATGGGGTATCTCATACACCGATAACAGATCAACCAGGATATTATCGTCATTGCCTGTATATAATGCGATTTGATCTGATCTGCCTGATTCAGCAACTCCACGAAGAACATCGAACGTCTGATATCGGTTGAAGGGGGCTATTTTTATCGCAATAACATTTTCTATACCAGCAAATTCACGCCAGAAATTCACATCAAGCTTTCTTCCGCCTACTGCAGGCTGAAGGTAAAACCCTATAACCGGCATAATTCCGGCGATTTCCCTGCAGTGTTTAATGATATCATTGTTCGGAGTGTCCCTGAAAGCCGCCAGGCTGAGAAGTACGGCATGAAAACCTTTATTCATCGCCAGGTTTGCTTCCTTTAACGCCTGTTCAGTTTTTCCAATCACTCCGGCTATCCTTATTGCCTGCTTTCCTGTATTTGATGTAAACCTGCTGAACTCTTCACCGGCAATAGTAAGCAGGGGCTCATAAAGGCCGACTTCAGGTTTCCTTATTGCAAACTGGGTTGTATGAACAGCCACTGCAAGCCCTCCTGAAGCGGCATCGAGATAGTACCTTATCAATGCCCGCTGTCGCCTCTCATCAAGTTTTCGTTTGCTGTTCAGAGCCAGCGGCATTGCCGGGATAACCACACCTGTATTTAATTTTTCAATGATCTCTTTCGGAATTGCATTTGCTTTCATTCAGTATTTTATTGAATAGATATTAATAAACTTTCATCTTTCAACTTTAAACTTTGAACCGCCCTGCGCTCCCGCAAAGGCGGGATTTCGTCACTTCGTTCCTCAACCTGCGCCCTTTGCCCTGAGCCCTGTGCCCTGCGCCCTGAGCCCAATCAATACTTTCCGTCCCTAACCTCAAAATGCGTCGGTTTCCCCAGGATACTTTTATCATCCTCCAGCCAACCTGCTATCCATTTGATCACCTGGTTTACCTGTACCTCCGGTTTTCCAAATAACTCATAAGCATGTTTTGAATTATTCAATAATGCAGTCGGTGCTTCCTTGTTCTCAAATTTAACATCAGTCCCAAAAAGCTTTCCGAATTCCTTAGCTACTTCTCTTACTGAAAGGATTTCTGGTCCTGTAATATTCAGGATTTTTGCAGGAGATTCTGCATGTTCTATCGATCGCAGAACAAAATCATTCATATCTCCCTGCCATATTACGTTAAAATATCCCATAGTAAGATCAACAGGTTGTTTGTTTTTGACCTTGAGTGCTATATCAACAAGAACCCCATACCTCATCTCAACAGAGTAATTAAGTCGGATCAGAGCTGTTTTAGTCTTGTTTCTGATGCTGCCAAACTCAAACATTCTCTCTCTCCCCAGACATGATTGGGCATATTCCCCTATTGCCACAGGTGGATCAGACTCAATTGATCCGCCTGACTCAACAGGTACCAGGGGATATACACACCCTGTTGAAAAAGCGACAATTCCCGATTCTTTAAAACTGTTTGCCACGATCGCCGGGAGGTAGGTATTTATTGCCCATGTCTGGGCAAGATTATCTATCGACCCGAATTTCATTCCAGCCAGGTAAAAGACATTCTTTACTTTTGGCAGCGAATCTGTGAAACTTGTATCAAGCAGGTCACCGGCTATTGTTTCAATACCCTCTTTTTCAAATTTTTGCTGGTGCTCCTGGTTCTCAAAAAGCGATACTCCGATGATCCTTTTCTTTACACCGGCTTTATCACAGGCCCTTTTTGCCATGACAGCAAGCGATTTTCCAATTTTTCCGGCTATTCCAAGGAAAATCAGATCTCCTTCGAGACGTGAAAACATTTCAATTACCTCTTTGCCCGGCCTTGACAGTAATTCCTCGAGCTGTTCCTCATTACTGATCTTTTCAGGATAATTTAACATATATAACTCCTCCATTTTAAAATTATCTCCTTATAAATTCTGACAGAATCTTCAAGCTTGTTCACATAACAGAATTCATCTGTCTTATGGGCCATTTCAGGTTGTCCCGGACCCAGAATTATTGTTGGTACACCACCATAGACCCTTTGAAGTACAGAGCCGTCAGTCAGGTAGGGAAGTGATTTGGGAAATCCTTCAGTACCTTTTTTAATCCTGCATATTTCATAAACAAGTTCCGTGAATGGATCATCATTATTTGTAAAAACCGGATTCATATCCACAAGAACCTCAAGTTTTGTCTCTACACCAAGCTGATCTCCAAGTTTTTTTATGGTATTACCGTGGTTGGTTTTTGAAGTTGATCTGATGTCAATTGTAAATTCAGCATGGTCAGGCACAGAATTAATATTCAGCCCGCCACTCATTTTACCAACATTAATTGTAGGATAACCGAGAAGCGGGTCTTCTTCTGTTTCGAATTCAAAATCCCTGGCTTTCAGTATCGATGCCGCGGCTTTATAGATTGCATTATCTCCAAGGTGAGGCATTGAGGAATGTGCTGTTTTTCCTGAAGTCACGGCGTTCAGATATATTGCACCTTTGTGCCCGATAGCAGGCAGGTTGGCAGTAGGTTCTCCGACAATGACTGCGCTTGCTTTTCCCGGATTGTCAACTGTTTTCATAAGTTGCTGAATACCAATGCAACCAAGTTCCTCTGCTGCAGTAAATATAAGTCTCACGCCTCCTCCCGGTGATTTATCCTTAAAAGATTCTATTGATGCCAGTATCATTGCTGCAACTCCCCCCTTCATGTCACTTGAGCCCCGTCCCCATATCTTGCCATCACTTATCACACCTTCAAAAGGATCAATACTCCATTTGCTGTTTCCAAGCGGAACAGTATCAAAATGGCCCGAGAGAACGATTGGCGGAGTGTGGGTCGATAATCCCTTTTCCGCAATCAGATGCAGACGTCCTTTTTCAAATTCCGGCAGCCTCACATTAAAACCATTTTCCGCCAACAACTCACCCACATACATGGCTATTCCTTCTTCGTTCCCGGGTGGATTTATATTATTGAATGACAATAATTTTCTGGTTAATGAGAGTACATCCATGAATCAGTTGTTTAACATCTTATATCTGATTTATCTTAATAAAGCAGACTCTCAAAGATAGTAATCACTTTCCTGGTTCAGAAACTCATTGCTGAATAAATTAGAATTTATTGTCAGGGAATGGAATTTATGCTAATTTGCATAACCTATGATAAAAATTTCCAGCTGATGATAATAAAAACAGCATTTGCGTTTTGTGTTTACTTAATCCAGTTATCAGGATTATCTGCTCAATCTCAATTACACGAAAAAGTTACAATTATCGACTCCAGACACTATAGCAGTGTTTTCGGGGAAGTCAGGAACTACAGGATTTTTCTGCCTCACGGTTATTATGAAAACCCTCAGAAGAGATATCCGGTAATCTACTTTTATCACGGATGGTCGCAGCGTTATTTCGGCAGCGGTCCCGATGGTTACAACCATTTTGAAAAAGGTGATGACAATGGTGGCGACAATATAGCTGATTTCGTCTCTGAAAACGAAGTAATTGTTGTCAAACCAGATGGATATAACAGAAGTGCAGGTGAAGAGTATTACCTGCGCCCATATAATATAGGACCTGTTGAGACATTCCGGCAGTTTCCTCTCTATTTCCCTGAACTGGTCAGCTATATTGATGGTACTTACAAAACTATACCAGACAGAGATCACAGGGCAATTTCAGGACTTTCGATGGGCGGTTTCATGTCATTCTGGATAGGTGGAAAATACCCTGATCTGATTTGTGCAATCGGTAGTTTCTGTGGTTCGGCTGAGTTTGTAAACGGACCTAAGGATTTTCCGGTGGAATACAGGCACATAGATATGTTCAGGAACTACAAGGGGACTAAAGTAAGACTGAATTATGGCAATAAAGACTTCATACGCTATTATCACAGGGATCTGAATAAGGTCTGGCTGCAGGTTATGGATAATTATGAATATGAGGTATACGAGGCTGAGCACTCAACCTGCGGAATGGGGGAGATGTTCAGTTTCCTGTCAGGGGCCTTCGCCAATCCGTCAGCAAAACCTTTAAACTGGAATCATATTGATGTCTATCCTGAATTCAAAGTATGGGATTATAATGTAAAATCTGATCGTGATGTGCCAGGATTTACTGTACTGGAAGACGTAAATGACAGGGGCTTCAAATGTGCAGTTCGCCAACACCTTCCTGACGGGGAAACTCTTCCATTTGTAAGCCTTTCTGTTATTACACCTCCTCTGTATGAAAAAAACACCACTTACATTATTAATGATATTGAGGTAGTAAGTAAAAGGATTAAAACCTACTCAACCACCAGTGATGATAACGGATGCCTTAAGATTTCCTTTAATGGAAGCAGTCATGAAATCGGGATTAATAAAGCGAATTTTAAACCGGATCTGGGCATTGCCTCTTTCGCCGTTACGAACATAAAATATGCAAAACACCTGAGTGAGGTTAAGATTAGTATCAATATCCTGAACAAAGGAACTCAGAAAGGAGAAGGAGTAAAGGCTAAGCTGACTGCATTCAGAAATAGTGCTGTTGTTTCAGGGGCAGAGGCTGATTTTGGAACAATAAATGTAAATGAAACTGTGAAATCAAAATCAGAATTCATTATCCATACTGTATCAGATACAACTGTTATAGAGCGGTTTCAGCTTACCATAACTGATAAAAACAAAAATACCTGGAATGAATACTTTGAACTACCGGTTTTCAGAAAAGATCTTCCTGAAATTAAAGACTTCCGGATAGCTGATGGCAGTCAAGTAATTGTTGCTTCAGCTGGTATAGGTTCCGATACACTTGTTCTCGGAAAAGGAAATGGAGACGGAGTTGCAAATCCAGGAGAATCAATTGTGATCCTTGTTAAGGATGAGGATTTGTTCAGAAGAACAGAACTGCTTGTTCCGGATAATCAGCTCAATGCAGGTGGTGAAAATAAAAGATTATCAGATTATTGGGGCACTTATGATCATGTTGGAGGCTCTGCCAAGTATTCTGTTCCGGTTATTTCATCATCATGTCCGGAAAATTATGTAATTGATGTTGTCGCTGAGTACTGGATGCCGGATTATCCCAACCATATTATTAAGCAGGGTATAGTTAAAATAAAGGTATCAGGCAGGGATATTACTCCGCCTTCTGTTGAATGGCTCAGGATAAAAGGAGATAATACAATACAGGTAAAGTTAATTGATGGGTCGGAGGTAAACCAGGTCAGAATTAAACTCTCACATCAGTCTGATCCTGCAAAATCCTTTGAGGCAGAACTAAACAATGATGGTATGAACGGAGATATTTCACCGGATGATAATGTATTCAGCTTCACTATTCCTGTAAGAGGGTTCGGTTTCTATACTGGAGAGATATCTGCCTCTGATTCATTCGGGAATATTACCAACCTGAAAGACACTGGAATCCTTGTAGTACATTAACAAGATTTTCTTCGCTCCCCTTGGGGCTGGGGTAAACGAAGAAAATCAATGTATATTAGTTAGTTATGAAGAAAATTTGCTTGTCTAAAATATTTATTATTTACTAATTATGAAAACCAAGAATAGAATATCTCAAATGCTGTTTAGCATGTTCCTTACAATAGTGGGAGCAAGTATATGCTATACTCTCTACGGCAAAGTCCCTGAAAGCGATTCACTGGTTGTTAAGAAATGCCAGGATTTTAATATTACAGGTGACGGAAGCGCTTCAGAGTGGAATAAGACTGAATGGATTGACATCACTCAGCAGGGCCCGGATAAATCACCCTATACCACCCGGGTAAAAGTTCTTTATTCAGAGACTGGAATATACTTCTTATATGATTGTGTTGACAGGAAACTTACTGCAACCATTAAAGGCGATTTCCAGAATATCTTTACCGAAGATGTTGTAGAGGTGTTCCTTTGGACTGATGAGAGTTTTCCGGTTTATTTTGAGTATGAACTCTCTCCTCTCGATTATGAATTGCCGATAATTATTCCCAATTACAATGGTAAATTCTTTGGCTGGCAACCCTGGCAATATGAAGGTGAACGGAGAACCCGTCATGCTACTTCTGTTACGGGAGGTAAAAAAGAGAGTTTAGCTTCCGTGGATGCATGGAAAGCTGAGTTTTTTATTCCTTATAAACTTCTTGTTCCTCTGAATAATGTTCCACCGGTTTCCGGCACAAGGTGGCGGGCAAATATGTATCGTATTGATTATGATAAAGGTACGACTTATTTCACTTGGCAGAAAGTGAAAAAATCATTTCACGAGTTCAATAACTACGGGACTTTCATATTTGAATAAACTATCTTTCCGCCTGTAATTGTTATCAGGGCTTCGATATCTTTTATATCATCTTCCGGGCATGTAAGATAATCATCTGACAGAACAGCCAGGTCAGCCAGTTTTCCGGGTTCAATACTACCCTTAATTGATTCTTCAAATGAGGCCCTGGCATTGTTGATTGTATAGATTTTCAATGCCTCTTCCCGTGTGACAGACTCTGAAGAGCCCACAACTGATCCCCGTTCAGTTTTCCTGGTTATCATTGCCCACATGCCAAGAAACGGATTATATGGATTGATTGAAGTGTTTGCATCCCATTTTACCATATGGTCTGATCCTCCGTTGATCATAACACCTGCATCTGTCATGGATCTGTTTGGATGAAAAGATTCAACTCTCTTATTTCCAAGAATGGATACCATCGCATCAGCATCTTTGTAGAACCAGGCTGCCTGAATATTAGCATATACTCCAAGTTCCTTCATTATTTCTATCGCTTCCTCGCTGAAGAAATTGCCATGAATAATGGAAAACCTCTTCTCCTTTATTGACTTCTTCATGTTGACCTCTCTGAAAACGTCAAGCAGGAGATTTACCGAACCGTCACCTGTAGCGTGCGCTGTAAAACTCCAATCGAATTCATTCGCAACTGAAACAATATCAAAAAGTTCCTTTCTGGAATAATTGACAATACCCCGGTACGAAGGGTCCTCTATGCCAAATATTTTACCTGCTTTCTCACCCCATGGTTCCTGAAGCCAGGCAGTACCAGTGAGTATTCCGCCATCCATAAAAACTTTCAATGAACCAATTCTGACCCATTTGTCTCCCGAGCCGGTACTCCCTTCATAACTTTTCAGTATAGCCTCGACTGATTCTTTTGAAACAGAACCTGCAGTGGGGAGAAGTATATTCTGATAAATTCTTGCCGTCAGAATCTTTTTCTCCGACATATCCTTATAGATTTTTACTGATTCAAAATCACCGGAACCTGAGAAAAGACTGGTAATACCATACCTGTTATAACGTTTCAGCATTTCAACCAGAGCATCCTGCTCTTCCTGGTATGAAAGTTTTTTCTCTTCAGGTAATTTTAAGAGTGAAAATGCTGATGCCCTGATAAATCCTGTTGGTCTCCCTGTATATTTGTCCTTAATTATTCCCGGATGATCTGAATCGGAATTGATACGGGAGAGTTTCATTGCTTCAGAGTTTATCATGCCTCCGAATGATCCGTTCAGAAAAACCGGGTTCGACGGAGCAGCCATGTCAAGCTCCTTAAGATCAGGTTGTCGCATTTCAATCAGGCGTGTTGAGAAAAATTTAGGGAAGACGATCCATTCACCCTCCGTTTTTCTTGCTGCCTGACTTTTTATCCAGTCAAGAAGCTGAATAATAGTCTTAACATCAGGTATTTCATCGTAAAGTTCACTTACTGATGCTGATTCGGGGTGAAGATGAGAGTCAATTAACCCCGGGATCACAGTTTTTCCGGCAAGATCAATTATCCTCGTTTTCTCTCCTGTAAGTTGCAGTATTGATTCGTTTGTTCCGACTGACATTATGGTATCATCCGATATCGCCAATGCTTCAGCGATTGTGAAGTCACCGTCAACGGTTATGATTTTTCCGTTAATAATTATGATATCTGCTGAAGCCATCGTTTTGCAGGAATTCAGAAGAATAGCTGCCAGGAAGATACTTATGATATTTATTTTCACCTGGTATATTAATATCTGCTAAATATAATCATAAAAATTCATTCAGTTTTGTTGATTATATAATGAAAGTTATAATTTTGATTATGAACATTATTGGATAATCTTATTTATTTCTTTGTTGTAATAATTATTTAAAGTTATGAGTAGAATATTTTTTCACAGTTATATCAGGAAGCTTATTCCGGTGTCTGTTTTTGTTGTTGTTTTTATGCAGATATTGACTGATTGTGCAGCACAGTACAGGCCTTCACTCTTTTTCAGGGAAGACTTTAAGGAGATCCCTGCTGCTACCCCTGTAACCCAGGTTCATATTGTAAATAAGGATCTTGTGCTTGGGTTGTATGGTCCGGGATGCGACAGTATAAAGAAAAGTCACCATGATACTCCGGCTGATGATCCTTTCTATATATGGTCAGGGCTGTGCACCGGCAACTGGGCTGTTACACTGAAGAATTCAAGATCATATGTCGATCTCACAGGTTATGCAAAAATAATGTGGCGATCAAAACAGAGTGGTTTAAGATGCCTGTACCCGTTGCTGAAACTGGCTGACGGAACCTGGCTGGTAGGGACCCGGGGTGATTGTATTTCAAAAGACTGGAGGATTACTGAATTTAACATAATGGATATGAACTGGTACACTCTTAATATCAAATCTGTAATTGAGGTAAAGCCGGTTAAGGATCCCGATCTTTCAAAAGTTGATGAAATAGGATTCACTGACCTTATGACGGGTGGGGGGAGTGATGCCTGCTCGCGTCTCGACTGGATTGAGGTACATGGCAAACCCGTTCCACGTTAAGTGAACGATATTTATGAAAAATACAATACGGTAATAAATATTTCCTTTATGACAATTGAGAGACTTCAGAAGCTGCTTGATGATATCAGATCTGTCAGTATAGCTGTTATTGGAGATTTCTGTCTGGATGCTTACTGGTTTATCGATAAATCGAAGAGCGAAATATCGATTGAAACCAGCCAGGCTACACATCCTGTGGCACATCAGCGGTATACCCTTGGCGGGGCCGGTAATGTTGCCAGTAATCTGGCATCCCTGGGGGTAAATAAGGTATTGGCTCTCGGTGTTATTGGAAATGACCCTTTCGGAACAGAGATGGTAAGGATAATGAAAGAAACAGGCATTAATACTGAAAACCTTTTGATCCAGCCGGATAACTGGTCTACTCATACATATGCCAAGCCTTACATCGGGGAGAATGAACTGAACCGGGTTGATTTTGGTAACTTTAACTCACTTGAAAAGGTGACTGCTGACAGGTTGATCGGGAATCTTATTGAATCAGTCAGTATTTCTGACATAGTAATTATTAATCAACAGGTACCTTCCGGCATACATACAGATTATTTTAAGAAAAGGCTTGTTGCTGTGATCCGTGAATTTCCTGAAAAACCATTTATAGCTGACAGTCGCAATTTCAATGATTTCTACACCGGTTCTCTTCGTAAGATGAATGATACAGAAGCTTTGAGACTGTGCGGGAAGATACGAAAACCTGATGAAATTATTTCCCTGGAGGAGCTTAAGCAATCTGCAAATGAGCTGTATCTTCGTTACAGTAAACCGGTTTTTATTACCAGGGGAGCCAGAGGATCTTTAACAGTGGATGAGACTGGTATTACAGAAATCCCAGGTCTTCTTATCCTGTCAAAGGTCGATACGGTGGGAGCCGGAGACAGCTATCTTGCCGGGACAGCTTCAGCAATGGCTGCCGGATATAATATTGTTGACGCGGCAAGGCTCGGAACCTTTGTGGCAGGAGTAACTGTACAGAAATTATTCCAGACAGGGACTGCAACACCAAAGGAAATTTTTGACATAGGAAATGATCCTGATTATATTTTTTTACCTGAACTGGCAGAAGATATAAGGCATGCCAGTTATATTGATAATACTGAAATTGAGATAATAAGCAACTGGAAAGAAAATCCTGAGATCAGGCATGCTATTTTTGATCATGATGGTACAATTTCAACACTGAGAGAAGGATGGGAGCTTATTATGGCTCCTATGATGATAAAAGCAATACTTGGCGATAACTTCCTCCTTGCGGATGATGCCTTGTATCGCAGAATTCAGATCAGGGTGCAGGAGTTTATTGACAAAACCACAGGTATTCAGACACTTGTGCAGATGCATGGTCTGAGGGATATGATCATTGAATTTGGTTTTGTTGATGAAGAAAAGATACTTGATGCAACAGGCTACAAGAAGATTTTTAACGATGAACTACTGCTGATGGTCAGAAGCAGGGAGAAGAAATTTAAGGATGGCGAACTCACTCTGGATGACTTCACCCTTAAGAATTCGGTTCCCTTTCTCAGAAAACTATATGATTCCGGTGTAAAACTTTATCTTGCAAGCGGCACAGACATTGAAGATGTCATTAGCGAAGCAAAAGCACTGGGATATGACAATTTCTTCGAAGGAAGGATTTTTGGTTCTGTAGGAGATATCAGCAGGGATGCAAAGAAAATAGTACTTGACCAGATACTGGATACAATCGGTGATTCGGCTTCAGCCAGAGTTGTTACATTCGGAGACGGACCTGTTGAAATAAGGGAGACCAGGAAAAGGGGTGGATTAACGGTTGGTGTTGCCAGCAATGAGGTTAGGAGGTATGGCCTTAATCTACAAAAGCGTACCAGGCTGATAAAAGCAGGAGCTGACATAATCGTACCGGATTTTTCACAGTATACCCATTTGCTTGAATTATTAAATCTTTAAATTACCAGAGGATGCCTTACCTGAAATTCAACAGGGATCAGCTTCTTATTAAAAAATTATCAGAGAGAGGTAATAAAGTAAATATTGTTTCAGATTCAATTCCTGTTACACTGAAACCATCATCTCTTTCAGATGAGAGCATCAGTCTTATTGAAAAAACAGCTCACAGGATAAAGTCAGCACGGAAGAGTAATAGTTCGGTAATTATGGCATTTGGAGCTCATACCATTAAAAATGGTATGTCACCAACGCTTATCGCTTTGCTGGAAGAGGGCTGGGTGACTCACCTTGCAACAAACGGCGCAGGCATAATACATGACTGGGAATTTGCTTTCCAGGGGAAATCGAGTGAAGATGTAAAGAAGAATGTCGATAAAGGACAATTTGGGATTTGGGAAGAGACAGGTTTTTACATTAACCTGGCAATTGTTGTCGGTGCATATGAGGGATCAGGTTACGGAGAATCTATAGGTAAAATGATCAGCAGAGAAGGATTGCAGATTCCGGAAATATCTGAACTTAAGGATTTTGCTGTAAATAATATCTCTGAAAGTCCTGATCAGGCAGCCTCAGCTATTGACCTCTCAGGTATTCTTCAGAAGTACAGGATCAACTCCGGATTCCTTAGGTTACCTCATCCTTTTAAAAAGTACTCGGTTCAGGCTGCAGCTTTCGAATCAGGTATCCCTTTTACCGGACATCCAATGATCGGACAGGATATAATATACTGCCATCCGATGAACTCGGGAGCTGCTATAGGGAGAACGGCAATAAATGATTTTCTCTCATTTGCAGCCAGCGTAAGCAATCTTGAGAATGGTGTTTATCTCTCTGTGGGATCTGCTGTTATGTCTCCAATGATCTTCGAAAAATCATTGTCAATGGTTCAGAATATTAAAATTCAGCAAAACAAACACATTGATAATCACTATATGCTGGTTGTGGACCTTGCAAAATCAGACTGGGACTGGCAAATGAATGGAGAACCACCGGTGGATAATCCGGCCTACTATCTCAGGTTCTGCAAAACCTTCAGCAGGATGGGAGGTGAGATGCACTATCTGACAGCAGATAACCGTGATTTTCTGCTGGCATTATATCAGAAACTCAACGAAATTTAATGTAATTTTTAATTATGCTGTATGAATATTAATGATGTAAAAGCACTGAAAGAAGAGGCTGAATACCACCTTTTAAACGAATTGCTCCCCTTCTGGACTACCCGTTTTGAAGATAAGATAAATGGAGGTTTTATTACCCATTTTGATGAAAAGGGAAATGATTCCGGAGAAGACGAAAAATCACTTATCGCTCAGTCCCGCTGTCTCTATACAATCTCTTCAGCATACAGGGCAGGTTACGGAGGAGAAGAATTTGCCAGGCTGGCAAGACACGGAGCTGATTTTCTTATCAATAAAATGTGGGACAGGGATCATGGGGGGTTCTTCTGGATGATGGACCGTAAAGGAAACCCTGTAATTGATCAAAAGATTATTTACGGTCATAGTTTTGCCATCTATTCCCTGAGTGAGTATACACTTGCAACAGGAGATCACAGAGGTATAGAATATGCAGAGAAGGTATTCGACCTTTTACAGAAGTACTGTGTTGATTCAATGTATGGAGGATACCTGGAGATGTTTCACCGCGACTGGACATTATGTGGTCCCGGCAGTCAGGGAGGGGACAGGAAAACACTGGATGTGCATATGCATCTTATGGAGGCTTTTACAACTCTTTACGAATGTACCGGTAAAGATGTGCACAGACGAAAGCTTCTCGAGGATATTGATCTTCTGTTGAACCGGTTTATTCATCCTGTTTACAAAACAGGGATACCTCAGTTTTACAGGGACTGGTCTGTGGCACCGCAGATTAAATTCGATATCATATGGGGATGGGACAGATTTTCGGAAGATTCACAGAAGTTGAATGCAACAGATAACACCAGTTACGGGCATAACACTGAATTTGCCTGGCTGCTGATCCATGCGCTGGACATTCTGAAGATAAATCCTGAAAACTACCGTGATCTTTTCAGAACAATTTTTGATCATACTTCTGTTAATGGCATTGATTATGAATATGGTGGTGTTTATGTCGAAGGACCTCATGCCGGGGGTGTCTACGATCGTGAAAAGGAATTCTGGCAGCAGGCTGAAGTATTAATAGGGATGCTTGACGGCGTTATAATGTTCAGTGACGAAAAATACTGGAATGCCTATAAAATGGTTCATCGCTTTGTTTTAGATAAAATGGTTAACAAAGGAGTGGGAGAGTGGTATCCTCTTATGACCAGGGATGGTAAACCGGTCTGGACACATATGAGTCATTCCTGGAAAATCAACTATCATACAGTTAGATCAATGATCCAGAGTATTATACGTCTGGATAAAATCTTGTCAGGTAAAATATCCTGGATATGATTATGAAATTGTCACTTAATTATTATGGAATTAACTCTCACAAGTCTTGACTGGATTGTACTTTCATTAGTACTTGGAGGCAGCCTCACCTACGGTCTGTATATGGCTTATCTGAAGAAAGCTGGCAAGGACAGTTCCAGCTTTTTTCTTGGAGGGAGGTCAATAAAATGGCCCATAGTAGGTGCTTCACTGTTTGCTACCAACATCGGTGCTGAACATCTGGTGGGTTTATCAGGTGACTCTTACCGGTATGGTTTGTCTGCCGGCCTTGTTGAACTGACTATGCCAATCACCCTGGGATTCAGCTGTGCAATCCTCTTTCCCTATTATATGAAGAACAAGATTTTCACAATTCCTGAATTTCTTGAGTTACGTTATAACCGTCGGGCCAGAACATTTTTTTCAGGTTTAATGCTTATAATCAGCATTATGACAAAACTTGCTTTTACTCTTTTTGCAGGCGCCCTGGTTTTGAACAGCATCCTTGGCTGGAATATAATGGAGACAATCTTCTACATAGGACTGATAGTTGCCATCTTTACAATTATAGGCGGATTTACTGCTGTGGCTTATACCGATGCAGTACAGGTAATAATAATGATAGCAGGTACATCCATAATGCTGCTGATAGGCCTTTTTAAAGTGGGAGGATTCAGTGGTCTGATGGATAAAGTACCGGAGATGATGACAATAGCCAAACCTTATGACGATCCGGTTTATCCATTCTGGGGTATTTTGGCCACCGCATTTTATGCAGGTATTTTCTACTGGGGCATGGACCAGGTAAATGTACAGAGAGTACTTGCCGCCCCTGATCTTAAGAATGCCAGGTGGGGAGGTATGTTTGCTATATTTCTTAAGATGTTCCCGATATTTCTTTTCGCACTGCCGGGTGTTATTGCATACGCCTTGTTTCCCGGAGAACTGGAGGGTGATGCAACCAGGCAAACATTTGTTCTTTTGCTCGACAGGCTTCTTCCATCAGGATTGCGAGGGTTGTTAATGGCATCACTGCTTGCAGCCCTGATCACTTCACTTATCGGAGTTTTGAACTCAGTATCAACCCTGGTGGTGCGTGATTTTATTGTGGAATTCCGACCCGGATTCAGTGATAAAAAGCAGGTCTTCTATGGCCGGATTGTCATTCTGATAATAACTATGCTCGGTATAGGAGCTGCTTATCTGGTATATATGAATGAAGAAGGACTTTTTAAATACCTTCAGACAATTTCAGCTTACCTGGTTATCCCGATATTTCCGGCTGTTTTCTTTGGTATCATAAGCAGGAAAGTAACCCTTAAGGCTGCTGCTGTTTCTGTTATTGCCGGTGTGATAATTGCAACTGTTTTTGTTACAGATCAGTTGCTTGGTCCTGATACCGGCAGGGAGGTATTCCCATTCCTGCATCAGAAACTCACTTTAAACTTCGGGTACAGAGGCCTGTGGGCCGAAATATTTATCACAATAATCCTGTTTGTTGTATCAGCATTTACCGAGAAAACCTCCCCGGAAAAGCTCGAGAAGACAACTATTAATTATGCCGGGCGTATTGCGGCATTCGAAGGATTGTCTGATTGGCGTTTGCATCTGGCTGTTCTTTCTGCAATAACCCTTTGTATATACATCTGGCTATTGTGATTTAGATATTAAAAACAAGATTAATCAGTTTCCTGGTGTTTGCCTGATTTGAATATTCCTCCTTGAGAATTCTTATCCTGTCAGAGATCATTTCTCCGGTAAATTCTTCATTCATCAGATAGTTTATTTTATCAATAATCTCCTTATGGGTCTCTGCAAGATGAAAAATAGTTCTGTCCGGGAAGTTCTCTACAGCCAGATTATTTACCAGGCAATGTCGGCCGGAGAAAAGTGCTATCAGGAGTTTCATTTTAAACCCATTGGATGTCATGGCAGGAGTCAGGTTAATCTGAGCATCTCTTATAAGTCTTTTCATTTCATCACCTTCCGGATTTGATACTATTCTTATGTTAGATCTTCCGGTGGCAATTGCCTGAAGCCTGGCCGGGGGATTTTTACCTGCTATAATGCAATCGTATGGCAATTCGTTAAATACATTTGTTATAAGTGATTCAGCTGTAACAAGATTTTCATTTACCGAAAGATCGCCATGGTAAAGAATATAGTTCCCTTTCCCCGGTTTACTTGTAATTTTTTCATTTGGGTGAAAGGGAGATAAGTATATGACATTTTGACAGATGCTGCTGAAATAATTATGATCACCCTGACTTATTGTGAAATAATTAACAGATCCTTTTAACAATGTTTCGTATTTCTGAAGTTTTTTTGCTTCTATTATGTAATATAACTTTTTGAAAAGGTTTTGCTCATTATCTGCCAGCGATCTATAATAAAAGTGCTCAATATTATGGAGCCTTACAAATATATTGCGACTACTCAAATCGGGTTGATTCAGGAAATATGTGGTATGAAGTCCGTCAAAAAGAATCGGGAAATCGTTGGTTTTTAGCTTTTCCAGGAGCTTGACTGAATTCCTGCTCTTAATAATATACGGGATCCCTGATAAATGATTCAGCACACCTGTTTTTCGCTGATAATAGTTCACTGATTCGCAAAGCGATTCCAGTTCCTCAGATCGTGACCGGCCATATTCAAAACAGTGAAGATGAATACGTACACCAGCTGCAGTTAACCATTTTATGCGGTAAAACGTATCTATCATTCCCCCATAATCAGGAGGGTAGGGAATGTTTAAAGTCACAATATTCAGATCCATCTTAATGATATCATTACTATCTCCTTCTTCCTTTAGCCTTTTGCCTTCCGCCTTTAGCCTTTTTAGAAGAACATATTCATCGCAAATTCTGTTGCAAAATCTTCATCACCAGCTAGTTCAATGTGTCTTGTTTTGCCCAGCAATTCTTTGATTATTTCATTAAATTTCACCGATTTAAGAGCCAGAATAGCACCTGTTCCGGATGTATTTCCAAGTGGAATGATCCTCTCTTTCAATTCTGCCGGAAGCAGACCTATTCTGATTGCATTCCCGGTATTTATATAATTCCCGAATCCTCCGGCAAGAAAAAGAGCGTCGATCTGATCAAAGTTCATTCCTGCCTGCTTTAAAAGAATTTTTACTCCTGACGCGATTGCTGATTTGGCTAGTTGGACCTCCCTGATGTCATCCTGACTTAAAGAGATAGATTGTCCGGCAGCTGTCATGGATGCAGTTACAATTGTATAATCATTATCCATCTGCCCTTCAGTATTGATTCTGCCATTGTCACAAAGCCAGGCAACGATATCGATCAAACCTGATCCGCAGATACCTGCAGGTTTTTCATCGCCGATTACGGTATATCCGTCATCGCTGAAGGCAGAAATTGCTCCCTCAACTGCCCCCATACCACATGATATTCTGGCTCCTTCAAATGCAGGGCCGGCAGCAGTTGAACAGCATAATACCGAATTCTCAGTAACCAGTGCAAGCTCCCCGTTAGTGCCAATGTCCATAAACAGGTAGTTCCTGTACTTTGCCGATGGTAATATAGATGCAAGTCCTGCAACAATATCAGCTCCGACAAATGCTGAAACAGAAGGTAAAACCTTTATCTCAGCTCCGGGCAGGCAATTCAGTCCGAGCTGATCACCTCTTAAGATCTGCTCATCCAGAAACTGTGCCTTAAATGGCGAAAGGGCAAGCGATTTTGGATTTACCCCAAGAAGCAGGTGAAGCATGGTGGTATTACCGGCAAAAACTATTTTTACAATTTCATTTGCTGATATCTCAGCATAATGTATCAGTTTTATCAATTCATTATTTATTGCACTTATTAGTTCATCCTGCAGAATTTTTATGCCACCCTCAGTTGTTGTTGTAAACTGAATCCGGGTAATAACATCCGCTCCGTATTTAGCCTGAGGATTCAGTATCGCCCTTGTTTCAGCAATTACACCGGTTATCAGGTTGACAATGTAAAGGACTATGGTGGTTGTACCAATATCAACTGCCACGCCATGTGGAAAGACCGACAGGTCGGCGCTTTTACCTGGCATAAGTGGTAATATAACAGTATGCTGGTGTTGTTCAACCAGCACTTTAGCCTCTCTTCTGTCGGGGAGGATAACCTCAATTGATTCTGTCACCGGATAAAGACAAGAAGGTACAAGTCCCGCATTTCTTACCATCACGTTACATTTTCCACAGGTACCGTTTCCTCCACATGGAGAATATATTTCGAAGCCGTTTCTGCGAAAAATATCAATTAGTAATTCTCCTGATTCACCTTCAATATGTTTTATTTTCCCATTGTAATGAACTGCAAGCTTTATCATATTGTCATACTTCAAAATTCTATAAATGCTGCAAATATATTCTAAAGCTTTTTACGAAAGGAATAAGGCTAGAATTTCATAAATCTGTGCCTGATCTTTAATATTGTACAAGGCTTTTGAAGGCTCGCTTCCGACTTTTATCGATATTCCGGATTCCGGCATGATCTTAAAAAGATCTTCATCTGTGCGATCATCTCCTATTGCGAGGATAAAATCATAATTTTCCTTGCTTATTAACGAGGAGCCTGCTGTTCCTTTGTCGTACAACATACTCTTGACTTCAAGAACCTTATCGCCTTCCAGCATCAGGAGATTTGATTCGCTTTTTATTATCTCAGTCAGGTCATCTTTTAACTCATTGATCCTCATTGAAGCCGTATCCTCATCAACATTCCGGTAATGCCATACAATAGAAGCATATTTCTCCTCTATCATTGAACCATTGCATCTGTCAACATAGTGGTCAAGTACCGGCAGTATTTTTTCTTTCCATGACAGATCCAATTCTATATTTATGCTCCAATTACCACCAGGATATTTAATAAAAAAACCATGCTCCGCAACCAGAATTACATCAAGTTTTTTAAACTGATCCTCAATGAATTTCTGCTCCCTGCCACTGATTATGGCTACCGTGTTTCGTTTATCTGATGCTATGCTTTTAAGCTGACTTTCGGTTTTTTTATTCAGCAGTGCCATTTCAGGAAGAGCGGCAATAGGTGTCAATGTGCCATCGTAATCAATAAGAAAAAGACGTTTTTGTGATTTTTGATATCTGGTTTTAATGGACTCTAACGTATCACTGTTCAAAAATTCCACCTGCAGTTTTTTTTGTTCATTTCTTACCTCATAGACCTGGTTAAAAAAATCAGTGGCCCATGTAAAAACGTTATAACGTTTCAGCCTGTCCTGCATCTTGGATATTTTTCTCCTTTTCTCTTCAAGTGACATGGAAAGAGCCTTATCAATGGCTACTGATGTCTCTTCAATATCATTGGGATTTATTATTATTGCTTCAGTAAGTTCAACAGCCGCACCTGCCATCTCGCTGAGCACCAGCATTCCTGAACTTTCATACTGGCTGGCAATATACTCCTTAGCCACGAGATTCATCCCGTCCCTAAGGGGGGTGATTAACCCTACGTCGCTGTGATCATACAGTGCGACCAGTTCATTGAATGGTACAGATTTATACTGATAAATAACAGGACGCCAGCTCAGGTTGCTGTATTTGCCATTAATGCGACCAACAGTAGCTTCAATCTCTTTTTTTATCTCCCGGTAGGACTCAATATTATCTCTTGAGGGAATCACAATCATATTAAAGACCACCTTATAATGCCAGTTAGGGAATTTTTCGAGAAAATGGTCATACGCCTCAAGTCTTTTTATGAAACCTTTTGAATAATCAAGCCTGTCTACCGAAAAGATCAGTTTATTATCGGCAAGATGCTTTTGCAGTTTTTTTCTCTGGTTTCTTGTTTTACCTGATGAACAGGCAGTATGGAATTTATCAAAATCGATGCCTAAAGGAAAGGAATCAGCTTTGAATATTCTGGTGTCGGAGTATATATGATTCTGATCAGTTTTGTATCCCAGGGTTCGTTTTATTGACTTTAAAAAATGCTGTGTATAATCATTTGTATGAAAGCCAATAATATCGGCTCCGGTCATACCGGTAAGAATAGCTTCACGCCATTGTCTGGGGAACAGGCGGAACAACTCAAATGAAGGAAACGGGATGTGAAGAAAGAATCCGATATTGGTGTCTGGATACGACTGTCTTATCATATCGGGCAGCAGGAATAAATGGTAATCATGAATCCAGATAAAATCTCCCGGCCGTATAATATTCTGTAATTTTTTATAGAACAGATTATTTGCTTCCTTATATGCTTCAAAATATTTATTATCAAAAACCGTACTCTGAGGGAAATAATGAAACAGGGGCCATATTACATTATTGCAATAGCCACTATAGTATTTGTCATTGATTTTCTTTGGTATTTCAACAGGGAAAAGATCAAAACTCGGATTAATATTTTCTTCTCCCAGATTACTGTCACCGGTACCTACCCAAAGGATTTTAGATTTGACAACCTTATCCTGATTCATTCTTTCCGACAAGGACAGTATAGCAGAGACTAATCCGCCTGAGTTCTGAACAGCCATGTGCTTGTTTTTCTTTTTAATAAGCCTGAAGGGTAACCTGTAGGCTACAATTATAATTCGCTTATAATCAATTTTATTAATTGTTTTCATGCCTTACAGGAATATAGGATTGTCAATTTTCTTGGATAACTTGTAAACAGCATTGACTAAGCCTACATGGCTGTAAGTCTGTGGAAAGTTCCCCCACTGTCCAAAGTTTTCATCAGCGTCCTCACTGAATAATCCGAGATGATTTGAGCTTTTAATGAGAGTTGAAATAACTTTTACTGATTTATCAATCATCCCGATTGCAGCCAGCGCTTCCGCATACCAAAATCCACAGATGATAAATGAGTTTCTGGCTGAGCCCAAATCATCATGCATATATCTGAAAAAAAGGTTTTCATTTTTAAAAAGAACCTGTTCATGAGCTTTTAAATGCAGAATTGCTCTTCCTCCGTTTGGATTCAGATAATTCATTGTTATCAGTTGCAGATTACTCGCATCAAAAAATGTACTGCCTGCCGATTGCATATATGCATTTTTTGTCCGATCATAACACTTTTCGATATATACCTGCGATTTTTCAGCCAGTGATTTTGCTTTTCTGACAATGTCTTTTCTGTTAATCAGTGAACCTATCTTAACTGCAGCCATGCAGCCGGCCCAGTGAAAGAGGTAGGTGTAACAATGAAATTGATTAGTGGTGCCGAATTCCCAGAGTCCTGAGTCCGGTACGTCCATATATTCCTCGATACGATCAAGAAGCCAGCAGGTTATGGATTCGGATTTTTGATTGTCGATGTAATTGAGCCTTTTATCAATAAACAAGGGTAAGAGACTTACAAGAATCTGACCATAAACATCATTCTGGGTCTGGTAAGTTGCATTGTTGCCTGTTCTTACAGGTTTATTCTTCAAATATCCTTCCAAAAGCAATATCTTTTCATCAGGTACCCGTTCTCCTGTGATCGTATACAATGGTTTAATCTGCTGTTTCTCATTAAGCATGAGATTCTGTATAAAGGCAAAGTACTTCTCGAGTTCTTCAAAATGGCCTATGTTGTTAAATGCATTAAGAGTATAATAGGTATCCCTCATCCAGCAATATCTGTAATCCCAGTTGCGATGCGACTGATCAAATTCAGGCAGGCTTGTAGATCCTGCGGCTATGACTGCACCAGTATCTTCATACTGATGAAGTTTTAATACCAGTGCTGACCTTATAACTTCATCCTGAAATATGTAAGGTATTGATGTTGATTTTACCCAGTTTACCCAGTAGGAACGTGTTTTATTGAGAAATTGTTCTGAAGTCTCTGCAAGCGGTGCCTCAAGAGGAACGCCATAACTAAAGACAATATACTTGGTTTCGTTGAGCAGAAATGATTTTTCACCGATTATATAGTTTAGCGGGATATCAGTGGTTAATCTTACATGACTGCTCAGATTCAGATATCTTATGTGGTTGCTGCCTGCAACTGCATCTGGTATCTTTTTGCCGTAATTATCCACAGGACGGCACCTGACCCTGATGGAAGGATTACCCTTGATGAGCTCTATTTTTCTGAAAAGCATCAGCGGCCTGAAGTATCTGTCATACTGATTGAAGCGTGGAGCAAAATCGATGACCCTGAACTTTCCTTCTGCCATCTCAAACTCAGTGGCAAGGATGTTTGTGTTTTTTAAATAGTACTGTTGCGACTTGTATTTGTCATTTGATGACATAATACTGAATTCCCCTCCCTTTTTTTTATCCAGCAGTGAACCAAAAATAAAGCTGCTGTCGAACCTCGGAAGGCAAAGCCAGTTAACATTTGCATTCGTGTCTATAAATGCCAGAAATGAGCAATTGCCTATTACACCAAAATTATACCTGTTCATAGTTCATGTTACTTTGTTTACAATGCCTGATGGATCACCCTTTGCGGGAATGGTATTTCTATCCCCTCCTTGTCAAAAGCAATCTTTATACGTTTTCGAAACTCGCCGCTTATTTCCCATTGCTTAAGAGGCTTAGTATCACCAAGTATCTTAACGATTATTGCAGAATCAGCAAACTCATCAACTCTCAGGAACTTCGGGGGACTGATAATCATCTCTTTGAAAAGCGGATCCTCTGCCAGCTCCCTGCCGGTCCGGTTAATTACTTCAATAACCTTCTCAAGATCAGAATTATATGCAATTCCGATATCGAGGTTAACCCTTGAAAATCTTTTTGAAAGATTGGATATCATCTTTATTTCACCATGAGGTATATGGTGAACAGTGCCGTTTAAGTCCCTTAATGTTGTCATTCTCAGGCTTATGTCCTCTACCATGCCACCTGTGGCATTAATGTTTACAACATCACCTATCCTGTACTGGTTTTCAAGAATAATAAACATACCTGAAATAAGATCCCTTATCAGATATTGCCCCCCAAATCCAACGGCCAGACCAACAATGCCTGCTCCAGCCAATAAGGGTGCGATTTCAATACCTGATTCCTGCAATATCATCAGGAGGGCAATTAGCAGAATAATCACTCTCAGGACACCATTAAAAATCCTGATAAGTGTATCCTCCCTTTTTTTCTCTGCTTCCAATGATAGTTTGATGTCAGGCACCACTGCAACCCTGACTGCCCGGCTGATTATTCTGCTTAAAATTATATTCAGCAAATAAGCAATGATGCCTATGATCAGTATCTTTATGCCTTGAGTTAACAGCCATGGAATGATTAGTTCTGTCCACTCTTTAATTGTTTCTTTCATGTCAGGTCTGTTTTGATTGTTTTAGTCAGGTAATGCATAATCTTTAAAGCTGTCCGGGTTAATATTGCATAAACAAAAAGTATTACACCCTTATAACGGACCATATAGACCAAAGACTGCAAAGAATTTGTAGTCTGGGTGTAATTTTCTTCCCTGAGATCGCAATATACGAAAATCATCTTTAAAATGATAAAAATGCTGACGAAACAGATCGGGTTATTGTCATTTCCGGATTGATAATTAATTTATTGAAAATAAATGGAATATCCGATTTTTAACCGTATCTTGCACAATTAATTAATAATAGTATAATGAATAACGGAACAGTAAAATTTTATGACACAACAAGAGGCTTCGGCTTCATTGCAGATGCAGAATCATCTGAGGAGTATTTTGTACATTCAACAGGATTAGATGACACTATCAAAAAGGATGATACGGTTACATTTGAATTAAAGCAGGGAAAAAAGGGCTTAAATGCAGTCAATGTGAAGCTTGCTTAGTATTGTTAATGTAAATTTAATAAGGTTTAGTCCCGGCAAAAACCGGGATTTTTTTTAAATTTAAAGAATTATGATCCCACATAAACAGAATTTTGCAAAATCCAATTTCAAATCTCCGGATATATCGCAGCTGAAAGCCGTAATAATTGACCACAGAACAACAATTTACATAGCTCTGGATGCAGATAGTGAGGAGGCAAGAGAAAAATACTTATTAAGAACCTCAAACAGGCTTGTAAAGTAATATCTTATTTTAAGCAAACTATTTAGGTTCAATCACAATAGAACGAGGCTTTGAAGAAAGCCTCGTTCTATTGTGATCCCGGCAGAATTCAAACCTGCAACCTTCTCCTGTTTTGAGCGGTTTATAGTCCCATGAAAACATAACTATTTGATAAGTAGCAAATAAGAGAATTATTTATTGTAAATTTGGGTGTCTCTC
>Ga0154431_1137_pt1 | contig 96355 bp, 79 predicted proteins | sample RifGroC2_FD_115935 | JGI IMG/M metagenome (GOLD analysis project Ga0154431, IMG submission 115935) | Bacteroidetes bacterium GWC2_40_22 | reverse complement strand
GCCTGTTTCGGGACCCACCTGTTTACCAGTGCGGGTATCAAATCCGTTATTCAGGGTCAGCTCAAGTATTTTTGGAAGGTTGAAATAACCTGTGAGCCAGTATGCTTCGGTACCGAAAGCTCCTGTCTCAACACAACCTGAGGCTCCTCCGCTCCTGGCATCCTCAAGACTTTTACCCTGCCGGAGCAGTTCTGCTATAATGGCTTCAGTATTAAAGCATGATGGCTGTCCGAAACCTGTACGGATTATATCAAGAGCTTTATGTATGAAACTATCTGGATTCTCTTTACTTATCTGCACCATTGAACTGGGCTGAAGTATCCGCATCTCCTTAATTACATCGAGCAGGATATATGACATTTCATTCACTGCATCTGTCCCGTCCGGTTTTACACCTCCAAGATTTATAAGACAGAAATCAGTATAAGTACTGCTTTCATTTGCCGTAACACCCATTTTAGGAGGTGCCGGATGGTTATTGAACTTCACCCAGAAACATCCGAGCAGATCCCATAGTTCATCCATATTAAGTGTTCCGGCATCCATTTCCTTTTTGTAAACAGGGAAGAGATGCTGATCGAGGCGGCCCGGGTTAAAGGAGTCCCATGGATTGAGCTCAGTTATTACACCAAGATGTATGAACCAGTAATGCTGCAACATCTCATGGACCGTCTCCGGAGCATTTGCCGGAACCTTCCTGCACACCTGCGACATTTTAAGAAGCTCTTCTCTTCTTTTATCATTTTTCGTTTTTGAAGCAATTCTTTCCAGTTCATCGGCATGACGGTTTGCATACATTATAATTGCATCGCATGCAATCTCCATGGCTTTGAGCTCCTCGTGCTTCTCAACAGCCTGAGGATCACTGAAATAATCCAGCTTTGAGGCAGCTTCAGCTATTTCATTTTTAAGATCGAGAAAACCGGTTCTGAACATCTTATAGCCCAGCACTGTATGCCCGGGTGCCCTTTGTTCCTGAAATTCTGTAAATACACCTGATTCGTATGCATTCAGCCATTCGGGCGTCATGCGGCTCATAAGCCTGTCACGGTTGCTCTTGCCCATCCAGTAAGGAATGATTTCCTTTTCATATATCATTTTTGCATCCTCATCAACCCGGAAAAAAACCTTTTCCCGCGAATTAAGTATCTCCAGATCTTCCGGCGAATGAAGACTTATCTCAGGATAAGTTGGTGTAGCTTTTGGTGCCGGGCCTCTCTCTCCCACAATGAGTTCACCTTCATTAATGCATATCTTCTTGTTTTTCAGAAGAAATTCAAACGCTTTTGCCCTTTTCACCGGAGCTGAAAGTTCACGCACTTCGTCACTTTTATAGAACTGGGTCATCAGCAATGCCCTTTCTGCAGACATTGTCTCAACTGCATTAAGGCTTTGTTCCCTTAGTTTTTGTACTCTATCGGAAATTTTCATCCGTATATAATTTTGATTTTAAAGGTCGGATGGAACCGCACATGATTGAAAATTTTATTCATATGTGTTTGTGATTTTGGTCAATCATGTGGGTTTCATCTGTATTTCAAATATTTCATTTATAGATACTTTACTCGCTACAACCAACTTATATGCCTTATCTTTTTGCCCCCTGAAGGACCTCATTACCAGCCTTATCAGCCCCCCTGCTATAACTTCAGGCAGGAAGACCATATGAGTCGGGGCCGGGGGCAAACAGGTTTGTGAAGAATCATCCTCCTATCTTGGTTTTCACCCCCGTCTCACCGAACTTCTCCTTCAGCAATCTCATCTGTTCTTTTGAGGGAGGTTCCGTTCCTTCCATTTTATTTATTCTGTTAAATCTTTTATATTTTGATGATCCGGTTTTATGGTAAGGCAACAGGTTTACCTTTTTAAGTGCGGTTGTTTTAGAATCAGCTATAAACTTCACCATCCTTTCAAGATGGTCTTTGTCGTCATTGATTCCGGGGATAACAGGAATTCTGATCATTATCTCATTTGCATTTTCAAGCAGCAACCTGAAATTTTCCAGGATCAAAACATTTGATACCCCTGTCACTTCCATATGCCTGGCATCATCAAGATGCTTAAGATCGAAAAGAAAGAGATCTGTGAATGGGATTATAGTCCTGTAATTATCTGATGATGAATAACCTGCAGTATCAACGGCTGTATGATAACCGTTAGCTTTACAGGCCTTAAGTACTTCAATCAGAAAATCAGGCTGAAGAAGCGGTTCGCCGCCTGAAAAGGTAACTCCTCCGCCAGACTGATCAATAAAAACCCTCTCCCTGTCAAGTATGTTAATTATCTCCTTTATGGTGTAAAATCTGCCAACCTCCTCTTCCCTGCTGAACGATTTACCTCCCACCCTGTTCGTTCTGACTGCTTTTTCGGGCAGAGGTGATATTCCTTCGGGGTTATGGCACCAGATGCAGCTCAGAGGACAACCTTTCATATAAAAGGTAACCCTTATGCCTGGACCGTCATGGATTGAATATCGCTTTACACTGAAAATTATTCCTTTCATAAAAGAAGACAAAAGACAAAAGACAAAAGACAAAAGATAAAAGTAAAAAGATTATAATGACAGGAACCTTGAACCTTGAACCTTGAACCTTGAACCTTGAACAATTAACAAGGTTAGCTTTCAGAAGGAATAGAACATGAGGCAGCAATAAAGCCTTCTTCCGAGGCGTCGCATCATAAATCTGTGTCTGAGTTTAGCGATCATATTGAACTGAATATGTGTGCAAGTTATATTTATTTTTGAAATAACCATTATTGAAATAAATTCAGAAGATTATCGTTATTTTTATAAAAGATCATTTGTTCATTAATGAAATTTTTCTGCAGTACATTACTTCTGTTTAGCCTCATTCTTCAATTGGTTGCCCAGTCTGTTGAAAAGCATACAATCAGCGGCTATGTCAGAGAGGATATAAGTGGCGAATCACTCATAGGTGTTAATATATATCTTCCTCAAATAAAGACAGGTACAGTCACGAACAATTATGGTTTTTACTCGATAACTCTTCCTTCAACCGAAGAAGTGATTTTGATTGTTTCCTATGTTGGGTTTGCCTCTGATACAGCTATACTGATTTTGAACAGTGATATAGAACTGAATATCGGGCTCAAGCCGAGCATTATACTTAAAGAGGTAACTGTAACAGCTGATCGCGCAGAGAAGCAGAGTGAATCAGTTAAGATGAGCACGGTTAAGCTTCAGGTATCACAAATAAAGAATGTACCATCACTACTTGGAGAAAAAGATGTACTCAAAGTACTGCAACTGATGCCAGGAATTCAGAAAGGCTCTGAAGGAAGCAGTGGTATTTATGTGCGTGGAGGTGGTCCCGATCAGAACCTGATAATCCTGGATGATGCAATAGTTTATAATGCAAGCCACCTTTTCGGATTTTTTTCATTATTCAATGGCGACGCTCTGAAGAGTATTGAGCTTACCAAGGGAGGTTTTCCGGCTAGATACGGAGGAAGATTATCGTCTGTTCTTGAAATGAATATGAAGGAAGGCAATAAGGAGGAGTGGCATGGAGAAGGAGGGATAGGAATTATTTCTTCAAGAATGACTGTCGAAGGTCCCATAAAAAAGGGAAAGTCTTCAATTCTGTTATCGGGACGCCGGACATATGTAGATCTTCTCCTCAGACCCATTCTAAAGGCTACACAGGAGGAAAATACCGGTTACTATTTTTATGATTTCAATACAAAAATCAATTATGATTTCGGAAGAAAAAACAAGCTATACCTGAGCGGCTATTTCGGAAAAGATAAATTCTATTTAAAGAACAACAATGAATATGTAAAAGAAAATATTGGCTTTCTTTGGGGAAATGCTACAGGGACCCTGCGTTGGAATCACCTTTTTAGCAATAAACTATTTGCAAATGCCTCAATAATTTATAGTAATTATACTTTCGGGATATACGACAAGTACAAGGTTGTAGCTGAAAACAAAAACTACTATGCAGAATATTATTCAGGTATCAGGGATTTTTCGCTCAAGTATGACATTGACTATATTCCAAATCCGAATCATTGGATCAAGATCGGGGCAATTTCAATTTTTCACAGATTCAAACCGCACGCATATATCGAAATCGATGTGCCAAATAATATTAATATCAAAAACATTGAGTATATAGACGGTGTTGAGTCGGGAGTATATGCGGAGGATACCTGGCAACCACTACAGAACTTAAAGGTAAACGGAGGTCTAAGATTCAGCCATTTTCTTGCTTCTGAGAAGCAATATCATTTTCTTGAACCACGACTCTCTTTGGCATGGAGACTGAAAAATAATATTGCGCTGAAAGGTTCATATGCCAAAATGAACCAGTATATTCACATGCTATCCGGTACGGGCATAAGTCTGCCAACCGACCTCTGGGTTCCTACAACAAACAAGGTCAGGCCTCAGCAATCACGACAAATTGCACTGGGGCTGGTAAAAGATATTAGCAAACCTGCACTTTCCCTGTCTCTTGAAGGTTATTATAAAACCATGGATCATGTAATCGGTTATAAAGAGGGCGCCTCATTCATCATGCTCGATGAACCAAACTCTGCAATTGACATTAACTGGGAAGACAATGTAACTGCCGGAAGGGCCTGGTCGTACGGGACAGAAGTTTTGATTCAGAAAAAAGAAGGTAAACTGACAGGATGGATTGGATATACTCTCTCCTGGACTCAAATGCAGTTTGATTCACTAAATTTCGGGAAAAAATACTATGCACGCTACGATCGAAGGAATGACATTTCTGTTGTCACAACATATAAGCTTAATAATAATATAACAATATCCGGAACATGGGTTTATGGAACTGGAAATGCAGTAACCTTGCCGCAAACAGAATATATAACATCGCCTCATCAGATTGGTGATAATGATCAGTACAGTCAGTATAATTTTTACAATGGACAGAGACTTTCCATGTACGAACAGATTGTAAATGATTTCGGTGAAAAAAACAACTTCAGAATGAAATCCTATCACCGGTTGGACATAGGCATCCAGTTTCATAAAGAAAAGAAATGGGGAGAGAGAATATGGGAAATCTCTGTCTACAACGCATATAACCGGAAGAATCCTTTCTATTATTATACAGATTATAATTTCGATAAGGATACAGGTAAAGAATACGGACTCTTGAAACAGGTGAGTCTTTTCCCTATCATTCCTTCATTCACTTATTCCTTTAAGTTTTAAAAATGAGAACATCGAGGATTAAATATTGCATTCCACTTATATTAATGTTTTTTGCAGTCGCCTGCGAAACAGATGTTGATCTGGTGAAAGCCCCGGTATTTAAACAGAGACTCGTAATTACATCATTTATATCACCTTCAGATAGTGTATCCTATTTCAGGCTAACTTCAAATATAAAAATATATGGAGAACTACATACAGAAGAACCTCTCGGATTACTTTCAGGAACAATATCAGACGGAGTAAATGAAGTGGAGCTCGACACATGCAAAGTCGGATTAAAACTTAGTCATGAAAAAATGCAAATCCAATACGGCAAAACATACAAACTGAAAGTTTCAAGTGGAAATGGATTGAAAGCTGAAGCAGAATGCACTGTTCCTGCAAGGAAAACATTTACAATTGAAGCTGACACATTTTCTGTAATCAAAAAGATGGATCCGTATGGACCTTTTCCGGAAGGCATATATAGAAGCATAGAATTCAAAGTAAGTTTTACTGATATTCCGGGAGAAGAAAACTTCTATAAGATATATGGCAAGATCAGGGGTTACGGAAGATTATGGCAAGGAACTGGTTACCTGGCTTTTAATGAAGATAATGTAATTAGTGATAAAGGAATGGATGGTAAATCTTTTACTTTTAAAACAGATCAAAATTTCGATTATTTCTTTTTTGAACCGGATTCACTATTTCTGAACATTTATTTATTTAACACAGAAAAATCATACTATCAATTCCATAAATCACTGATAGATTATAATGACGGAGAGAATCCATTTTCAGAAGCTTCCCCGGTCTTTTCAAATATCACCGGGGGCTTTGGTATTTTTACATCATATACTGTTGATTCACTTGTAATGAGGTTAAAATAAACACAAGATTTGATTTTGATGTGTTTACCCCGAAGGGGTTTAATGTGAATAACCGTGGGTGCAACCCACGGTAAAAGACAAGAAAACTCTCTGGTAACCCCGAAGGGGTTGAATAATGGACTCAATATACCAGTCTAATATTCAGCCCCTTCAGGGCTATGACATTCAGTTTACTGTTGACCGTGGGTTGACACCCACAGTTATTCAGATTGTGCCACTTCGCGGCACTATTTATAATGTAATCAAACGCATCAGTAGTAATTAACAAAACATTAACAATAACTAATGCAATGTTTTGAATTTTCAAGCGTCTTTATATTGAATTAGGTTTAGGTTTAGGTTTTAAGTTTAGTTCTTTACATTCGCCACCCGGCGATTTCTACGATCAGGTTTAGGTAAATCACAGAAAGACATCTCCCCGGTGTCTTTCTTCTTTCTTTTTTTGTATTTTGCACAACCAAAAACTAAACTTAACCATAATCTGATATGAAAAACATTCTTTCACTTATTTTCCTAACAGCCATTGTTATGACAGGATGCAGCACAAAGGAACGGAGTGAGAACCCTTTTCTCAATGATACCTATGATACCCCATTTGAGGTTCCCCCATTTGAGAAGATAAAGACCTCACACTATATGCCTGCTTATCTGCAGGGTATTGAAGAACAGAAGAGTGAGATACGTGCAATCATTACAAATAAACAGGAACCCACATTCGAAAATACGATAAAAGCCCTGGAATACAGTGGCAAGCTTATGACCCGGGTGAGCAGGGTATTCGGCTCCCTTAATTCGGCAAATACCAATGACACTCTACAGCAGCTCAATAAAGAGCTCTCTCCAATTCTTTCAAAGCACAGGGATGACATCAGTCTGAACGACACTCTTTTCCTGAGAGTGAAATCAGTCTATGAGAACCACGAAAAATTTAATCTTAACGATGAGGAGGAGAAGGTGCTGGAAGACACATATAAAAATTTTATCAGAAGCGGTGCCGGATTGTCGGCTGAGGATAAAAACAAACTTCGGAAGATAAATGAAGAGTTATCGCTTCTTTCAGTACAATTCGGCCAGAATCTTCTTGCAGAAACCAATGATTTCAAACTCATTATAGATAAAAAAGAGGATCTTTCAGGCCTGCCGGAAGGAGTCATTGCCCAGGCTGCCCAGACTGCCAAAAGCTTTAAAATGGATGGCAAATGGGTATTCACGATCCAGTATCCTATAATGGAACCGTTCCTGAAATACTCTGATAAAAGGGAGCTCCGGCAGAAGCTTTTTACAGCCTATTTCATGAAAGGGGATAATGATAATGACCGTGACAATAAAAAAATTATTGCCAGGATAGCCAATTTAAGGGTGGAAAGATCAAAGCTGCTGGGCTATAACAGCTATGCAGATTTTGTTCTGGAGCGCAATATGGCAAAAACTCCCGACAGGGTAAAGGAATTCCTCGGTCAGGTATGGGCAGCTGCCACACCTGTAGCAAAGGCTGAAGCTGCTGCGCAACAGGAATTGATAAACAGCGAAGGCGGGAAGTTTAAACTTGAACCCTGGGACTGGTGGTACTATTCTGATAAAATTAAGAAAGCCAGGTATGACCTCGATGATGAGATAACCAGGCCATATTTCAAGATAGACAACGTAATGGAGGGCATGTTCTATGTTGCCAACCAGTTATACGGACTGGAATTCACGAAAAGGACAGATATCCCAAAATACCATCCCGATGTTAACACTTTCGAAGTTAAAAGAAATGGGCAACATGTTGGTATTCTTCTGATTGACAATTATCCAAGGCCATCAAAAAGGAATGGCGCCTGGTGCGGTGCATTCAGGGGACAGAGCCGTGACATAAACGAAAAAATGATAACACCTGTTGTTACAATGGTCACAAATTCAACACCTCCTGCAGCTGATAAGCCATCACTTCTTACTGCATATGAAGCAGAAACACTCTTTCATGAATTTGGTCATGCTCTTCACCAGTTGCTTTCTAATTCCACATACCCCGGAGTATCAGGAACATCAGTACCACGCGATTTCGTGGAGCTTCCTTCTCAGATAATGGAACACTGGGTACTCGAACCGGAAGTATTGAAAGTATATGCCAGGCACTACCAGACAGGGGAAGTTATACCGGCGGAAATAGTTGAAAAACTTGATAAAGCAAGCAAATTCAATACCGGTTTTGTAACAGTTGAATATCTTGCTGCATCATTGCTCGACATGGAATATCATTCTCTTACTGAACCTGTTGAATTTGATATACACAAATTCGAAATGGCTGCTATGGACAAGTACGGACTGATACCTGAGATAAAACCAAGATACAGGTCAACCTATTTCAACCATATATGGGCATCTGGTTATGCTTCCGGTTACTACGCTTATATGTGGTCTGAAATACTTGATGCTGACGCATTCCAGGCTTTCAAAGAGACCGGAAATATTTTCAACAAAGAGGTTGCCGCAAGGTTCGAGAAAGAGATCCTTTCAAAAGGGGGTACGCGTGATCCTCTTGAGATGTATATCGCATTCAGAGGGAAGGAACCCGGAATCGATGCACTTCTTATCAACAGAGGTCTGAAATAGTATAAAAGATGAAAGTCAGGCTTCTGATTATCCTGTTACTCTTCAGTATATCAGTCCTCAAGAGTGTAGCCGAGACGGGAGTTCCCGTAGCCAGAAAAGGAGTAATTGACCTCAGATACTTAGACAGGAATAAGAAATTCACAGTAAAGCTAAATGGAGAATGGGAGTTTTACTGGAAGAGGATGCTCCGTCCCAATGATTTTAAAACCGGAGCGTTTCAACCTGACTTTTATGGGAAAGTTCCATCGTACTGGACTGATTATCAGAACGTGCCGGTAAAGACTGAAAAATTCGGTTATGCTACTTACAGGCTTACAGTATTATTGCCGGTTGGACTTGAGAGCGCCCTGGGGATTGATATGCCGGTATTCGATTCCTCGTATGATATTTATATAAATGATAATTATCAGGGGGGGAATGGGGTTCCGGGAAAAACAGCCGAGGAGTCAAAACCTGAATACAAGAGAAATTTTTTCAGACTATACCCTGATTCTGATACGCTTTCCATCATAATCAATGTCTCGAATTTCGATCATCGTCGTGGTGGTTTCTGGCTCCCTGTAAAACTGGGCACTTATTCTGTAATACAAAGTAGACTGGCTAACGGTTGGGCCTGGCAATGGTCTGTAATAAGCCTGCTTATTGGATTTTCTCTGTTTTTCCTGTTCTTCTTTCTTATTTCCCGAAGAGATAAGGATATGTTATTCTTCAGTATTGCAATTATATGTCTGGCTTTCAGACCCCTTTTCACCACACATTACCTGATCAACAACCTGGGATCGCTGCCATGGGTATGGATAGTGAGATTTGAATATCTCGGGCTTTTTGTTTTAATGATAGCATGGGCCTGGTTTCTGGTTCAAATTTACCCGTCGAAGCTGATAAACATTCTTGCAAGAATTATTACGGTAATATTCTCGCTGGCTTCATTACTTATACTTTTTTTACCAGTGATAATCTTCAGTTACTCAACACATATCTACTATCCCTTAATGATACCCTTAATAGTTTATCCTTTATACATGAGTCTTAAGGGGGTTCTGAAAAAAAATATTTTTGACATTCTTTATTTCAGCGTATTCGCTATCCTGCTTATTGGGGGGGCGCATGATATACAGGTAGCAAACGGAAAAGACCAGAGTTCAACCGGATATATACTGACATATTTTATTGTCATCTTTGTTCTGATACAGGCAGCTCTTTTGATGTACAGATGGGTTAAATCTTTTAATGAGAAGGAAAAACTCAAGAATGAACTTGAATTCCTGAACAGGAATCTGGAAATACTGGTCAATGACAGAACCCAGGAGATCAATGTCAGAAATCAGGAAATTGAAAAGCAGAATACAATGATAGCCATCCAGAACAGGAAGCTCTCAGAAACCATTCAGTTAAAGAACAGGATTTTTTCAGTTATTGCCCACGATCTGAGGAGTCCTGTGGTAAATATCCTTTATATGCTTAATCTTCTGAAAGAGAAAGAATTCAAGGAGAAATATGACACTTTTGCCAATTCAAGTATCGAGTATGCCCAGATGGTGATCAATCTGCTTGAAAACATGCTGGTATGGGGTCGGGAGCAGGAGGATAAAATCAAGTACTCGCCTGAGAGACAGGACATTGCCGATCTGATTCTGACAAATCTGAGCATATTCAAGGAGACTGCCGATAAGAAAGACATTTCGTTAAACTTCACCCATATAGGAAGCTCTGTTGCATACTTTGATAAAGATCTTCTGGATATAGTAATCAGGAACCTGCTCTCCAATGCTGTAAAGTACACTTACCGGGGTGGAAGGATAAGCATTCTGTTAAAAGACAAATCGGCAAATAATGAGGGAATTATGCTAAAGATCTGTGATAATGGTGTTGGTATCTCTGAGCTAAAACAAAAAAGCCTCTTTCTTTCAGCTGAAATAGAGAGTTCCCCCGGAACTGAAAGTGAAAAAGGTACCGGTCTTGGGATGAAGTTATGTTATGATCTGATCAAACTGAATAAGGGAACAATATCAGTGGAAAGTGCAACCGGAGAGGGTACCTGTTTCATGATTACACTTCCCGTGTGATAGCTTAGTCAGTTATCTGGCAGGCCAGACTCTCCCTGTCAAGTATCCTGATATTCTTACCCTTAGCCATTATCAATCCTTCGTCTTCCATCTCACCAAGAGCTCTTGCGACTGATGGTCTTGCTACTCCAAAGAAATCGGCAAGATCGTTCTGCGTCATCCCAAGTGAAACTGAGGATCCTGCCTTACCTGCCTTCTGAAGGATAAAATGAGCAAGCTTACCTTTGATTGTCTTGAAATTCAGGAATTTTATCTTCTCAGACAGAAACTGGGAACGGTTGGATATCATGTCGAGAAAATTCTCCAGAATTATATGATTCCTCATCAGTAAATCAAGAAAGTCACTCCTGTCTATCAGTAATAGTTCCACGTCCGAAACTGCTATCACATTAACCGGAAATCTGTTCCTGTTTCCAAACATAAAGGCCGAAGCCAGGGCTCCGGGGGCAGGAATATCCTCTATTTTAATAACCCTTCCGGCATAATCAACCATCTCGCCCTTGACGGTGCCGCCTGCCACTACCATAAGTGAATTAACTGCTTCACCGCTCTGTGCTATCAACGATCCGGAACGGAATTTCCTTGATCTGTGAGGAACTGAATCAAGTATTCTGCCGATCTCATCATCGTTCAGTCTTCTGAACAAAGGTGCCTGTGCTAATTTAGAATAATCCATGTCTTTTCAGGTTAACAGTAAAATGTTATCAAAATTATTACATTTGGAACTTCATAAAACTAAAGATGAATAAATATTTTAATCACTTTATCTTTTTTTACCCTGCTGCAAACGGCAGATGCACAAATTAACTATGTTATGGAGGTCGGAGGGCAAAAATCATAATTTGTAACATATGTTACAATCTGCTCTGATCAATTGTTCCATATTTGTCCCATAAACCAATAAAATAATAACGATATGTTAAGGGATATTTTGAAAATTGATGAGAAGCTTTGCAATGGATGCGGATTATGTGTTCCAAACTGCCATGAAGGAGCTTTGCAGGTTATTGATGGAAAAGTAAGGCTGGTCAGCGAACTTATGTGCGACGGTCTGGGTGCCTGTATCGGCCACTGCCCTGAAGGCGCAATTACTATTGAAAAAAGGGAGGCACAACCATACAATGAAACGCGCGTAATTGAACAGATGGCTGATAAAGGGAAAAATACCATTATTGCACACCTCAGGCATCTTAAGGATCATGGTGAAACAGGATTTCTGCAGGAGGGAGTGACATGGTTAAAGTCACATAAATCACAGCTGAATTTCAACCTCAATGAAGTTATCAGTGATGTCCATAACCATGGACGAACAGTAGCAGCTGAAACCCTAACGGTTGCGGCGGCGGCGCAAGGAGCTCATCAGCATGCTCATAATCATGGTGGCGGTGGTTGTCCTGGTTCAAGGTCCATGGTCATTGAAAAACCCGGAGATAACGGCGACAGAGAGGCTACCGGTAACCAGCCTTCAGAACTCAGGCAATGGCCGGTTCAGATGCACCTGGTTAATCCGAATGCTCCATATTTCAGGGGATCGGATCTACTTCTGGCTGCCGATTGTGTCGCATTCTCAATGGGAAGTTTTCATTCGTCCCAACTGAAAGGAAAATCACTGGCAATTGCATGCCCGAAGCTTGACCAGGGGATGGAAACCTATGTGGAAAAGCTTTCATCCATGATAGATATAGCTAAAATAAATACTATAACAGTAATGATGATGGAGGTTCCATGCTGCGGTGGTTTGCTGCAGATGGTAAAGGCGGCCCTGGCAAATACCTCACGCAAAGTACCGGTAAAAAAGATTATTGTCGGGATCAACGGGGAGGTTCTTCAGGAAGAGTGGGTGTAATAATGGCACAGGGCGCTGGGCGCAGGACAAATGCCTTCTTCCTGGCGCCTGATGCCTGGTGCCTGGTGCCTATATCTGATTTCTGCTAAAATATCGTTATCTAAACTAAATTATACAAGTAAATTACTATATTTGGGAGTGAAGCGTAAGTTGATATACTATCTTATTACCTGAAAAGTATATTCTTTCAATATGAGCGATAATGATCCCTCTCTGTCCTCTAAAGAGAATAATCTGTTCCTCGGATTTGATATTGGCTCGGTTTCACTGAACAGTGTCATTCTCGATAACAGTTTAAACATTATTGAGGACCATTATGACTATATCCATGGAAAGCCATTCAATGTTTTGCATAAGAGGATTACATCAATTCTGGAAAGATACCCTGCTGAATTATTCAATGGTATAGCTTTAACCGGCACTGGTGGAAAACTCGCTTCGGAGCTTATTGGCGGCATTTTCGTAAATGAGATAATAGCCCAGGCAACATCAACAGGCAGATTGTTCCCGGAGGCAAGGACTGTTATCGAGATCGGAGGAGAGGATTCTAAACTGATCATCCTGGAAAAGGATCCGGAAAACGGTCATTCACGGCTGGTAGATTTTGAGATGAATAGCATCTGTGCTGCCGGAACAGGCTCATTTCTTGATCAGCAGGCCAGGAGGATCGGCGTCCCTATTGAAAATGAATTCGGGCAGATGTCACTTAAATCGATTGACCCTCCAAGAATTGCCGGGAGATGCAGTGTATTTGCCAAGAGCGATATGATACACCATCAGCAGATTGCCACACCGCTGCATGATATAGTGGCAGGATTATGCTTCGCCCTTGCAAGAAACTTCAGAAGCAATGTAGCCAAAAGCAAGGAGATCCTTAAACCTGTCGTGTTTTCAGGCGGAGTAGCAGCAAATGTTGGTATGGTAAGGGCTTTCAGGGATACACTTAAACTTGAAGCGGAGGATCTTATAATTCCCAGGCACCATGCCTCAATGGGAGCCATCGGAGCTGTTATGTATGCCCGCTCAAATGGTCTTGAGATGAATCCCTTTAACGGCCTGGAAAAGCTAAAGGAATATCTTGAAACTGATTCAACATCTTTTGTCACTCTTCCAAAACTGGAAGAATCTGAAGCTCAATATAATAAAGATGTTCTCCCGATAGACAAAACCAAGGGAAAACTTAATGTATACCTGGGACTTGACATTGGTTCCCTGAGCACGAACGTGGTTCTCATTGATGAACAGCACAGGGTTGTCGCAAGAATATATATTCCCACTGCCGGGAAACCGCTCGAAGCTATTCAGAGAGGGATGACTGAGATATATGATGAAGTGGGCGAATTTGTTGAGGTGATCGGTGCCGGCACCACAGGTTCGGGACGATACCTCACAGGGGATTTCATCGGTGCTGATACGATCCAGAATGAAATTACTGCCCAGGCAACCGCAGCAATTGACTATGACCGCACTGTAGATACAATCTTTGAAATAGGAGGCCAGGATTCCAAATATATAAGCATTGAAAACGGTGTCGTTGTCGACTTTGAAATGAACAAGGTATGTGCTGCAGGCACGGGTTCTTTCCTTGAAGAACAGGCTGAGAAACTTAATATTAACATAGTAGAGGAATTCGGCTGCACAGCCCTGGGATCTGATTGCCCTGTTAAACTGGGAGACAGATGCACTGTTTTCATGGAATCCGACCTTAATTCATTTATGCAGAAGGGTGCAAAAAATGATAATCTTGTAGGTGGTCTGGCATATTCAATTGTCTATAATTACCTCCAGAAAGTTGTTGGTGACAGAAAAATCGGCAACAAGATTTTTTTCCAGGGTGGTGTAACTAATAATAAAGCGGTTGTTGCAGCATTTGAAAAGGTGGTAGGAAAAAAGATACTTATTCCTCCTCATTTTGATGTTACCGGAGCCATTGGAGCAGCAATTCTTGCACAACGCTCAATGAAAGAGGGACAGAAGAGCCGGTTCAAGGGATTTGGAATTAGGAACGCTGCGTATAGTATAACCCGATTTGTCTGCCAGTCTTGCACCAATCACTGCGAAATAAGAAGGGTTAAGATCGAAGGAGTAGAGAAATCGCTTTATTATGGCGGACGGTGTGAAAAGTATGAAACAGACGACAGGAAGAAAACAAACAATAATATACCTGATCTCTTTAAGAAAAGGCTTGAAATGCTCCGGAAGGGCTACACAGAGCCTCAGGAGATAAGAACCACATCTGTCGGAATACCTCGTGCCCTGATGGTATATTACCAGCAATTCCCCTTTTGGAGAACTTTCTTCGAGGAGCTGGGATTTACTGTGATTGTATCGAGGGAGTCCGATAAATCCATCGTAACTGAATCGATAGAAAAAATAACTGCTGAAACATGCCTCCCTGTTGAGCTGATGCATGGTCATGTTGCTGACCTTCTGAACAGGGGAGTTGATTATATCTTCATACCTTTTATTGTAAATGCCAAGGAACAACCAGGCAATAAGACATTTAATTGTAATTGTCCATGGATCCAGACATATCCTTTCATGGTGAAGGCTGCCTTCAACGGGAAGATTGATGAATCAAAACTCCTTGTCCCTACTCTTCATTTCAGGTTCTTCGAGAGAGCCCTGATGAAGGAAATGACTGAATACTTTAATCATAAGTTCGGTATAGATAAGGATAAGATCAGAAAAGCTGTTTATAAGGCTGACAGCTTTCAGAAAGATTTTGAAAAAAGAGTTGCCGATTATGGAAGAGAGGTTCTGAAAAATATCCCTGAAAACTGCCGTCCGGTTGTATTACTCGGAAGACCTTATAACTCAGCGGATCCTCATCTTAATCTCAGTCTGGTTGAAAAGCTGATCACTCAGAATGTGATGCCTATACCTGTTGATATGCTTGATATTATACCATCAGACATATTTAAAAACTACAGGAATATGTACTGGCCGAATGGACAGAAGCTTATAGCTGCGGCTCAGCTCGTAGCTAAATCCGATAATCTGAATGCAGTGTACCTTAGCAATTTCAGGTGCGGACCTGATTCTTTTATATGGCATTACATAACCGAAGAGCTTAAAGGAAAGCCATTTCTTCACCTGGAGGTTGATGAGCACTCGGCTGATGCCGGGATGGTTACACGCATAGAAGCATTTCTCGATAGTCTGAAGGGTTCTGAACTTAATGAAAAGAAAACACCTGAGATATTCAGGCCCAGGCCGGGAAATCCGGCTCCCGATAAACAAAGGGTTCTGTATTTTCCCTACATGCATGATGGTGCTTATATGATTGCCGCTGCTGCCAGAAGCTGCGGTATTCCATCAGAAGTATTACCACCTCAGACCGAAGAGGATCTCGCAATAGGCCGGAAATATACCTCATCAAAAGAATGCTTTCCAATGATATGCACCACCGGTAGCTTTCTGAAAAAACTAATGGAACCCGGCGCTGATGCATCAAAAATAAGCTTCTTCATGCCGGACCATAATGGTCCTTGCAGATTTGGACAGTACAACCAGTTTCACAGGATCCTTTTCGACAGGCTTGGTTATAAGGATGCTGAACTTGTAACCCCTTCAAACGATACATCTTATGAAGATGTTGCTGGCGAACATGGTCAGAAGTTCAGGATAAATGCCTGGAAAGGATTTGTCGTATTTGATTATCTCCGGAAAATATACAGGGAGACACGTCCTTACGAGATCAATATGGGAGATACTGACAAACTATACCATGAATCGCGGAAGAAACTTGAACTATGTATTGAAAGGGGAGCCAGAGGGCTTCACAAGACCCTGACAGAAATTGTCATGGACTTTACTAAAATAAAAGTGGACAAAAGCACCAGGAAACCTGTTGTTGGAGTTCTTGGTGAGATATTCATGAGAGATAACGCAGGCTGCAACGGCAATATTGCCAACAGGCTTGAGGAGATGGGAGTTGAGGTTGTTATCGGTCCTTTCTCAGAATGGATTACCTATTCGACACATCGATTCACGCGTGACAGCCGTTGGAAAAATGATACAAAAGGGGTAATCAAATCAAAGATACAGGAGTACGGACAGGAAGCTATCTCCGCTTCACTTCTGAGAGGACTGATGAAGTATACGGATATGGAGAAGGAACTGTCGCTGCATGATATCCTAAGTGCCTGTAATCCTTATGTTAATCAGTATTATGACGGCGATCCTCCGATAGCTATGGGATCTGCAGCAATACTGGCAAAGAGAGGAGTATCGGGAATCGCGGCCATTCTTCCATTCACCTGCATGCCCGGCACAGTGGTGGCCTCAGTTAGTGACATATTCAGAAAAGACAACAACAATATTCCTTTTATCAATATAGCTTATGATGGCCAGGATTCAGTATCGCTCGATACCAGGCTGCAGGCGTTTGTCTTCCAGGTGAAAGAGTTCACAGAACGGTATGACGGTATGACGGTATGACGGTATGACGGTATGACGGTATGACGGTATGACGGTATGACGGTATGACGGTATGACGGTATGACGGTGTAACGGGAACGGCATGACAGTATAGTAGGTTCTCTTGAACCAGGAACCAGGAACCAGGAACCAGGAACCTGAAACCTGGAACCTGGAACCTGGAACCTGGAACCTGGAACATCCTATCCCAGAATCTTCTTCACCTTGTTATATAATGCTTCTACCTTCAGGTAAGGATCTCCCTGCCCGAGAGTTTCAAGAGGCAGATAACCACGGTACCCGCAATTACTCACAATGTCAATTATCTTTTCATAATCTGCTTCAACCTGCATATCATTAATGAATACCTTCTCCTTCATCTGCCAGGTGATTGCATATTTTGCTGTAGCCATAATATCCTTGTAGGGATCAGGTGAACGGTAACTTCCAATATCGAGCATAAGTCCTACCCATTCATGATCAACCATTTTCAGTATCTTTTCTACTTCAGAGGCAGTTTTAACAAAATCCCAATGATTCTGGAATGCCAGCATTACCCCATGTTCTTTTCCATAATCTGCACATTCACGGATATCATCAACTATCCATTTTGCCCTTTCATCCCATGCAAAATTCTCTTTTGAGAGGGTCCCTGCAAAAATTCTGACGCAAGGTGCTCCAAGTTTTTGTGTAACTTTTATCCAGTCTTTCACAAGTTTCTTCTCTTCTGCCCTTTTTCCAGGGTCGGCCCATGTGAAATCATTCCTTACTCCGGTGCATCCAATATCAATCCCCAGTCTGAAAGCTTTCTTTTTAACATGAAAGATATATTCATCAGAAGGCGCAGCAGGATATCCGGGGAAGTAATATCCGGGTATATCAACACCATCAATCCCCAGCTTCACACAAAAATCAAGTACATCATCAATTGATATCTTTTTGGATAGCAGCAGGTCATTGAATGAGAAGGCATTGAGACTTAACTTAAGATGTTCCGTACTCCTTCCCTTAGTCTCCTGCTTCTGACTTAAAGTTGTTACCGGTAAAGCAGCCGCAGCAACACCAGCCAATGCAACATTTCTGATGAAACTCCTTCTGTCAAGCTTATTTTTTTCTGTCATATGAACGTAAATTAATTTTTAGACTTTATTTAAAATGTAAAACGTCCACATTAAATCCGATCTCTTCCAGTATCCTCTTTACATTTTCACTGCTTTCTTTCAACCTTACAGTGAAGGCCTGGAACTCTCTCCGCAACCTGTAGTCTCCCCTCTGTTTTTCAAAGGTTGAAGGTGAATTCCTGAGATTCCTGTCATCAAGAGAGATATCATAAGTATGCATCACTGCTTCCCTTATTATCTCCTCATCTTTCTTGCCTGAACAATCAATTTTTATATCAGGTTTCCCGGGAGCGGGAACATTTTCAGGATACCACTCTGTTAAAGGAAGATTGAAATGACGACTTAAGGTATCAACAACCATTGCTGTCCCATTTGCTTTTCCATCGGTTGAATAACCGGCTATATGGGGTGTAGCGATATATGCAGATGACATAAGATCAGTATCAATATCCGGCTCATTCTCCCACACATCGAGAATTGTACCGCTAAGTTTTCCTGTTTTCAAAGCTTTTCGAAGAGCTGAAGTTTCTGCCACCTCGCCCCTTGATGAGTTTATGAACCAGGCGCCATTCCTTATTTTTCCGAAATTATCGTTATCGAAAAGATGGTATGTCTGATCCTCTCCCACTATATTAAGAGGAACATGAAGTGAGATTATATCTGATTCCCGAAGCAGAGTTTCAAGCTCAACAAAATCTGATGGGCCCTCCCTTCGTGCCCTTGGCGGATCATTAAGCATGATATTCATTCCGAGAGCTCTTGCTGCATTTTCCACCTTTGATCCTACATTACCGACACCGATAATTCCAAGTGTTTTTCCTTTAAGAACAAAACTATGGTCCTTTTCAAGTTTTAGCAGAGCTGCAGTGATATATTGTTGTACTGATGATGAATTACATCCCGGAGCATTGGTCCAGGCAATGCCATTTTTTTCACAGTATCCTGTGTCGATATGATCAAAGCCAATGGTGGCTGTTCCAATGAATTTAACCGAAGTTCCGTTGAGAAGAGTCTGAGTGCATTTTGTCCTTGTCCTGATAATGAGAGCATCAACATTGGCTATTTCATTCCTGCCAATCATGTTCCCTGGTAAATAAACAACATCTGCATAAGGTTCGAGAACACCCTGCAGAAATGGGATTCTATCATCAGCAACTATTTTCAAGTTATTTTGATATTTTAGTGTGTAAGATAGGCTAATTAAACATATTTCCTGCTTTATTGTTTATAGTTTAAATTGAATGCTTTATGTTAGTTAAGAGATTCCCTGAAAGTATTGAAGAATACATAATTGGATATCCCCCGGAAATCCGGGAACGATTGAAGAAAATAAGATCGATTATCAGAAAAGCTGCTCCAGAAGCTGAGGAAAAGATAAGCTATGGCATGCCGGCTTTTACACATAATGGGATGCTCATTTATTTTGCAGCACATACAAAACACATTGGCCTATATCCGTTTTCTTCTGCTATTGTAGCATTCCGCGAGGAACTGGCTGAATATAAAACTGCAAAGGGATCAATACAGTTTCCAAATGATAAACCGTTGCCTCTTAATCTTATTTCTCAGATTGTTGCATTCAGGGTTGAAGAGAATAAAATTATGGCAGAATTAAAAACCGGTTTGAAAAAAAATAAGAAGAAATAAATCCCATGTCTAAAAATATACTCATCACGTATGCGACCTACACAGGTTCAGCTCAGATAGTAGCTGAACAAATATCAGCTAATCTCTCAAATAAAGAATTTAAAACTACTGTAATGCCCATGACGGAAGTAAAGGACCTTTCAGGGTTTGATGCTGTAATAGCCGGTAGTGCAATACATGGGGGAATGTGGTTACCAGAAGCATTTGACTTTCTGGAATCACACAAAGAAAAACTTAATTCAAAGCCCTTTGCAGCATTTCTTGTATGTATGACTATGGCGATGAAAAACAGTGAAAAATACCTTCAGTTTGTATCAGATTTTATGATCCCGGTCCGTAAGATTGTGCCCCCTGTGAGCGAAGGATTGTTCGCCGGAAGGCTTGAAATAAAGAAAGTACAATCGCTTACTGACAAAATTAAGTTCCGGATCAGTATTGCAACAGGGGTTATGAAAGAAGGAGATCACATAAGCAGTACAGAAATTTTACGATGGAGCGACTCCCTTTCACATCTTTTATGATTTAAAACCATATTTTAATGAGTAATTTATCTATTTTGTCAGCTTATTTTTTTGTTGATGAACCGGATCTTATTAATTCTCTCTTTATATTTTGCTCTTTCACTTAGTGATCTTTTTTCACAACCCGCTTCCAAAGCGGTGTTTACAGAAACGCCACCTTTCATAGATGGTTTTATTAGCGATGATGTCTGGAAAACAGCGCCGGCAATCAATGAACTTTTCCAGAGAGAACCAAACACGGGAGAGGCAGCTTCCAAAAAGTCGGAATTCTTCTTTCTTTATGACCGGCATAACATTTATGTGGGGGTAAGATGCTATGATGATCCGAAGGATATTACATCAAAGGAACTCAGCAGGGACGGCGATCTGGGAGAAGAGGACCGGATACAGGTAATATTTGACACTTACCTCGACGGGAGGAGCGGTTACTGGTTTCAGATCGGACCACGAGGCAGTATAGGTGATGCTATTGTAAATGAGAACGGAAAAGAATTCAACAAATCATGGGATGGCCTGTGGGATGGCCGGGCAAAAATTACTGAATACGGATGGGAAGGGGAACTTATTATTCCATTTAAAACGATGGGATTCAAAAAAGGTAACGATACATGGGGATTAAAAATTATAAGGTATATAAAACGTAGTGCCGAAATATCAACATGGCCATTAACTTCACTGAATGCCAACAGGTTCCAGATATCGGATGCAGGAAAACTTTCAGGGATCTCTAATATAACACAAGGCATAGGCCTCGATATCGTACCCTATATTACCGGTGGATTCAGCAAGAAACAGGATGCCGAAAGAAAACCTGTCCTGGATGCAGGAGGCGATATTTTTTATAACATCACGCCTTCACTCAAAGCAGCGGTAACCATAAATACTGATTTTGCCCAGACAGAAGTAGATGAGAAACAGATAAACCTCACCCGCTTCAACCTCTTCTTCCCGGAAAAGAGAGATTTCTTCCTCGACGGATCGAACTATTTCACATTCGGGATAAACGGAGATAGCGAAAACCCACAAAGTACGACCAACATACCGTTCTTTTCCCGCAGGATAGGCCTTGATCCCGAAGGGAATCCGGTACAGATAAAATATGGAGGGAAATTCACCGGAAAAGCCGATGGATGGAATATCGGCATGCTTCATGTCAAAGATGACAACCAGTGGGATAATCCCGGGTACAGTGTGGCCAGAATATCGAGGAATCTTGGAAAGCAATCATCCCTGGGAATCATAGGGACCAATGGAAATGCATTATCAGCAAGCGACAACTCTCTTGCCGGCGTCGACCTCCGTCTTGCAAGTTCAGAGCTGGCAGTTAATAAGAATATTACTTACAATTTTTACGGACTGAAATCATTCACTGACAGCCTTAACGGCAGAGACGTATCGTTCGGAACAGAAATAAGCTACCCCAACGATTTCCTGAACTTCAGGGTTGGTTATCTTCAGGTTGGTGAGAACTATACTGCCGGACTTGGATTTGTGCCGAGAAAGAATATTCGTGATTTCTACGGAGGAATTGGTCTTGGTCCCAGGCCAAAGAACTCACCTGTAATGCAGGTTAAAACCGGTGTAAAATACATTTTCATAAGCGATCTTTACAATGGCGGACTGGAGACTGCGCAGATCGACCTGAACTATTCCGACGTAATATTCCTTAGTGGCGATAAGATCACCCTGTCTTCACAGTACATATATGAATCACTGGAGAATGATTTCAATATTTTCGGCGATCATACCATAGTGGCAGATGACTACAATTTCTGGAGACATAATGTGCAGCTCACTTCAGCCAAACGAAGGATTTTCTGGGCTTCGACCAAAGTCGGCTTCGGAGGCTTTTATTCAGGTAACAGGACAGACTGGCTGATACAGGCTGGTTATAAAGTGGCAGTACCACTCTTTATAGGAGTTGAATCAGACAGAAAATGGGTTGATCTTCCCGATGGCAGTTTTGTGGCACAGATATACCGTATTAACCTTAATTTCATGTTCAGTCCGAACCTCACCTGGTATAATTTTGCACAATATGAAAACCAGAATGAAACTATAGGATGGCAATCGAGATTCCAGTGGATAATCAAGCCGGGGAAAGAACTCTTCCTGACTTTCAATTCACCGTTAATTGACCCACTTGAGAGGTTTCAGGCTGAGGTCTATGAAGCCAGGGCGAAAGTGAAATATACAATAAGGTTCTAAGATACACAAACTCACCCCCAACCCCCTCTCTGCTTCGCAAAGAGGGGGCTAAATAATTATCTGCTAACAAGTTCCCCCTCTTTACGGAGTAGAGAGGGGGAATTTAAGGTGGTGAGTTCATGAAAGATTCAATATTTACTCAATAATCTTCATCTCATTAAGAAGATATCCTGCTCCCGCAAACTTATCAATGATGAACAGGGCATACCTGATATCGAGACTTATGTTCCGGCTCTGATCAGGATTGTAAACCAGGTCGCTTGCAACACCTTCCCACGCCCTGTCGAAGTTAATTCCGATAAGATGCCCTTCGGCATTGATAACGGGGCTGCCTGAATTTCCTCCAGTTGTATGGTTGGTGGCAATAAAGCATACCGGCACCTCCCCGTTCTGGGTATACCTTCCAAAATCTTTTGATCTGTAAAGAACCTTGAGCCTTTCAGGAACATCATAATCATAGATTTCAGGGTTAGCCTTTTCCATAACTCCCTTTAAAGTGGTATAATGCATATAGTAAACAGCATCCTTTGAAAAGTATCCCTTAACATTGCCATATGCCACCCGAAGGGTTGAATTGGCATCCGGATAAAAAACCTTATCGCTGGCATACTCAATCTGAGCTGTCATATAATCTGTATTAAGCCTTTGCAGTTCAGTATTAAGTCTTGTCAGTTCTGGTCTGACATTTTCGGCAAGAAAATCAGAAGCTCCTGTCGCAAGGATATAGATTGGATCTTTAGCGAGCTTTGCAAGTGTCCCATTGTTTAATGCTGAGACAAAAGCCTTGAACTTATCTTCATCAGCAAAAATTGTCTTCCTGTAAATATCATCAACAATTGCTGCGAAATTACCCTTGCATGAATTTTTAAGTCTGACAAATTCCGGAACGTGCCACTTCTTCTCTATTTTCGTGTTATATAAGGTCATTACAGCCACGAAGAGTTTTTTATCAGTTTCCTTATTATAGTTTCTGTAAAATCCCGAGGCAACTGCTTGTAAATTAACCTTTTCCATAGTTATTTTATCAGCATCTGCTTTACTTCTGACAAGTTCCCCGAGAGTTTTTATACTCCTTGCAAAACCAATAGCTTCAACCCCATAATTAAAAAATACTTCATTTGTATAGTTGTTAACCAGATTATACACCTTAAGTTCTTCATATACATTTTTATACCCGGGAAGAATATTTCCAAATTTTTCCGACCTTACTTTTTCAGCATTTATCCACCGGGTAAGATTTTCCTCATAACTCCTTTTATTTTCGATTGTTGACATCCTTTCAAGGCCCTGACTTTCCCCGATCCATTTTTTCCATGCATTTGCCAGTCCCGACTTTTTGGCTGAATACTGTAGTCTTATAAGAGGATCGCTGTTCATTGCCTCCTCCATTATTTCAATTTTACTGGTTCGGATTTCAATCATTCTGGGATTTACAAAATTCTTAACCATGTCAATATGATATGAAGGAACATATTGTGACGTTGTTCCCGGGTATCCGAAAACCATTGTAAAATCACCTTCATTCACTCCTTTAAGCGAGACAGGAAAGAAATAGGCTGGTTTGTAAGGAACATTATCCTCAGAATATTCAGCCGGTTTATTATCCTTCCCGGCATAAACCCTGAAGAGCGAAAAGTCACCGGTATGACGCGGCCACACCCAGTTGTCTGTTTCGCCACCGAACTTGCCAATAGCAGATGGAGGCGCTCCTACCAGACGAACATCCCTGTAGATTTCATTCACAAAAAGGAAATACTGCTTTCCCATATAGAATTGCCTGACAAAAGCCATATATCCGTTACCTGAAACAGCCTCTTTAGCAATACTGGCTGAGTTTGATTCTATTATTCTTTCGCGTTCACTTATATCTATTTCAGCATTTGTACCTTTCAGTACCTTTTCGGTGACATCTTCCATACGTTTGAGAAAGGTAACTGTAAGACCGGGGTTAGGAAGCTCTTCTTCAGCAGACATTGCCCAGAATCCGTTTGTCAAATAATCCCGTTCAAGAGAGGAATGCCGCTGTATTTGTCCATAACCGCAGTGATGGTTGGTTATAAGAAGACCATCCGGTGATATTAACTCACCTGTACATCCGCCTCCGAAATGAACAATTGCATCCTTCATGCATGCCTTGTTTACACTGTAAATATCTTCAGCAGAGAGTTTGAAGCCTTTCTCCTGCATCAGCTTGATACTGTATTTTTCAATCAGTACCGGGATCCACATCCCTTCATCTGCCCTGATCGAAGGAGAAAATATAAGTGTAATAATTACACTTATTATAAGCAGCTTATTTTTCATTATCAAAATGTTATGTTGTTATGTTGTTATGTTGTTATGTTGTTATGTTTTAAATACTGATGCCTGTCACCTATAATTATCTTCTTCAATTCTTCATATAGTCTTTGCACAGGCAAACCCACCACATTGAAATATGATCCGTCAATATGACTGCATGCCGTAAGGCCTATCCATTCCTGTATACCGTATGCTCCTGCCTTATCATAGGGAGCATACTTATCAACATAATAACGGATTTCTGCATCTGACATTTCCACAAATGTAACTCTTGTTGATTCAGTGAAAGTCACATTTATGCCAGATGAAAGCAAAGAGACACCTGTTATCACCTCATGGACCTTACCAGATATTTCATGCAGCATATTGATGGCATCATTGGCATCAACCGGTTTTCCAAGTACTCTTCCCCCACACCATACAATAGTATCGGCAGTAATAACAATCTCATTATCCGATAGTTTCCCGGCGAAAACCATTGCCTTTTTTTCTGCAACATAACCGGCAATCTCAGCTCCTGTCAGCCCTTCCGGATAAGACTCATCAAAATCCTTAAAAACAATCTCAAAATCAATCCCCATGTCCCTGAGCAGCTGCTGTCGCCTGAGAGACTTTGAGGCAAGAAGAATCCTGTAATTTCTGAGAATTTCAATCAGCATATTCAGAAAAGATTCCAGGTTAATAGTATTTTCACAACAACTGAATAAGAAATTCCTGACAACATTACAATTTTCATCATCCGGCTTGCCAGGTGCATCTCTTTCCTGCCGGTACTTCTGAATACTGTAATAGAGGCATATAACAATGGTAAAACTACAGCACCTGACATGTATATAAGAGTCACCTTATCAAAAAGATAAAAATACCATGTGATATATAGTAATACTATTGTCAAAGCAATAAGTATTACCGATATAATCTTTGCTGTGAAAATCCCGGTTATTACAGGCAGGGTATTTCTACCGTACGCAACATCTCCCTCAAAATCCTCAATGTCTTTAATGATCTCACGTGTAAGTGTTGTAATAAAGGCAAAAAATGCAAATCCCCCTATCCAGTAGAAAATAAAGTTTAATTCCGGCATAGCAACTGCATTAACAGTATAATACTTATATAAGGCAGGCCATTCATAAAAACCTACCAGAAGAGGAACCATAGCCGTTAGCAGTGCAACTATAATGTTACCAATAAGGAATTGTCGCTTATAGCTTGCCGAGTAAAAATAAAGCAGTCCTGAAACAATAAGAAACATCACACCAAGCCATAAGTAGCCCGATCTCCATGATATATAGAAACCGAGTGCAACACCTGTGAGATTAAAGATATTATGCAGCATCATTGCCTGGCGCCGTGGTATACTGGTACCTACAATGACTTTGCCTTTGTTTATCAGGTCTGTTTTTATATCGAAATAGTCATTAATCACATATCCGCCGGCAGTAATACAAACAGTGGCAGCCACAAGCAGGATAAAGTTGAAAAGAGAAAACTGAAGCATCATGGGAGTCTCGGCTCCCGATCCCTGTCGTAAGACAATGCTGACTTTACTTAGTACAGGTTCAATGACAGCATAGCGCATCAGCAACATAGTCAGTATAACTATAAGCAGATTTTGCCAACGTATCAGATCGAATAACGCTTTCATGTTTTACCAGCTAAATGCATCTGAATCCATCCATTGGTTGTGCAGTCGCAGCACCTGCTCAATTACATCCCGTACACAACCCTCTCCTCCCCTTTTATCGGAAATATAAACGGCAACCTGTTTGATCTCGCTATCGGCATCGGAAGGACAAACAGGTACTCCTGCCTCCTTCATCACCTCATAATCTGGTATGTCGTCCCCCATGAACAAAACTTCTGATTTATCGAGGCTGTGCTTTTTCAGAAATGAGTTGAAGTGATCAAGCTTTGATTTGCTGTTAAGATAAATATCCTTCACTCCCAGAAGTTTGAGTCTTTTCTGGTATTCCTTTGATCTGCTTCCTGATATAACACCCACACGATATCCTTTCCTGATTGCATACTGAAGGGCATAACCGTCACGAAGGTTCACAGTTCTGCCGGGGACACCAAAGGCATTTAGGCCGATAGTCTGAAGCGACAATACGCCATCGATGTCAAAAATAAAAGCTTTGACTTTTATTAGGTTTTCTTTAAAATTAGTCATTAATCACAACTTAAGATGATATTTAATAATTGACCTGGAGATCTCCGTGTAGATCTCTTGCAGATCACGATCGAAAGATAATAATTCCAGATGTTTATCAAGAGTATTTATGTCATTACGTATCGCAGGACCTGTCTGTGAATTCTCCGGCCCCTCTTCCATTGCTTTCATAAAAGTCTCCTGAATGAGAGGTTTCAGCTCTTCGAATGAGAATCCTGATCTCTGAGCCAGCGATTTGCCCTGAGTAAGCATGTGGTTCGTAAAATTACAGATAAATACTGCTGCAAGGTGCAGCATTCTCCGTTGTTCAACACCAGTGAAATACTTTCTGGCTCTTAATGAATCTGCAATATCTCCCAGCAATTCAGAGGATTGTTTGTCTGATGCTTCAATAAAAACAGGCAGATCCCTGAATATTATCTTTCGTCCATGCGAAAAGGTCTGGAGAGGATAAAATACACCTCTCCGACTTATCCTGTCAGGAAAAACATCCAGTCCGATGCTACCTGCAGTATGGGCAACTAGTGTTTCATTCCGGCATTCTATCTTATCAATGACTGCTTTCAGAAGGTTGTCGGGAACAGCAACGATAATAATTTCTGTAGAATCAGGAAATTTGAGCTTATCTGACCATTTTGCATTACATAAACCGGCAAGCGACCGGCCTCTTTCTCCGGATTCTGATACTATTATATCGATCATGAAACCTGTCTGATGCATCTCACGGCATAAAATCCCGGCCAGTCTGCCTGCTCCTGCGAATGATATGGTATGTTGTTTCACTACCTAATTTTTCTGAAATATACAAAATTGCAGGGATAAAAATAAAAAAGAGGCTTTTGATAAAGCCTCTGTTATACTTAATAAATGATTTATCCTGTATCCGGATTTATTTCTTTCCATACATGTCAAGGAAGACATTTGTAGCCAGTATATTATAAACCTTATACATGCTTGTCTGATATGAATTATTGCTCGACTGGTAAACATAGTTGCACTCCCAGTATACATGCCCTGAAACGAGAAGTTCATCACCCGACTGATAAGTCTTTACTTTCTCATACATTTCAACAGGGTTGCAGAAGTGATAGGTTGAATAAGGATCGCCAACTGCCGACATGTACATAATCGATCCTGTATCATTGAAATAGACGTATGCAGGCTGATTCGTAATTGTAAAAAGAACATCCTTACCGCATCCGCATTTTTTCTGCTTCTTGCAACCGGTATATGAAATGGCAGGCAGAATAATGATCAGAATGACCAGAAATTTTCTTATTAAGTTCCCTCTCATCCGACAATAATAATGAATTTTACAAACAGTTAACGTAAATCAGGCAACTTTATTTCACGCCTGGGCAGTAGGACCGCCAAATGTAAGCGGAACAGCAGGGACAGATCCCTTTACCTCCTTTATTGTACCATGAACAGCCTCATACTTGGATATATTGTCCTGCAATGCAGCAACAAGTCTTTTAGCATGTTCAGGAGTCAGGATGATCCTCGATTTAACCTGTGCTTTAGGAATACCGGGCATAATCCTTATAAAATCGATAACAAATTCAGAAGCTGAATGAGTAATTACGGCAAGGTTTGAATAAGTTCCCTGTGCTACCTCCTCATTCAGCTCTATGCTGATCTGTGATGGATTTTTTGGATCTGATGTAGTCATTTCAATTTTGTTTTTACTGGTTCAGCTTCAATTTCCTGCGATACACCAACAAGGTTTTCATACTCCTCCAGAGAACCCACAATGATATCATTATACTGACGCTGTCCAGTTCCTGCCGGAATGAGATGACCAACAATAACGTTTTCCTTCAACCCTTCAAGTCTGTCAACCTTTCCAAGAATTGCAGCTTCGTTAAGAACCTTTGTTGTCTCCTGGAAGGAAGCAGCCGAGAAGAAGGATTTAGTCTGAAGTGATGCTCTGGTTATTCCCTGAAGTACCTGGCTTGATGTTGCAGGAATAGCATCTCTTGCCTCAACCGGCTTGAGATCGCGGCGCTTAAGTGCTGAATTGTCATCCCTGAGCTTACGTGCAGTTACTATCATACCAGGACGAAGTGTCTGAGAATCACCTGATTCGGTAATAACCTTCTTTCCATAGATCCAGTCATTTTCATCCATGAACTCGAGCTTGTCGACAATCTGACGCTCCAGGAATTTTGTGTCACCCGGGTCTACTATTTCAACCTTGCGCATCATCTGGCGGACAATGATCTCGAAATGCTTATCGTTGATCTTCACCCCCTGTAAACGGTAGACTTCCTGTATTTCATTAACAATATATTCCTGAACCTTTGTCGGGCCCTTTATCGCAAGTATATCGGCCGGTGTTATAGCACCGTCAGATAGAGGAATTCCTGCTTTAACATAATCATTCTCCTGAACAAGTATCTGTTTTGACAATGGCACAAGATATTTCTTGACCTCTTCGGTTTTAGATTTGATAGTTATCTCCCTGTTGCCTCTCTTAATCTTACCAAAAGTCACCTCTCCATCAATCTCTGAGACAATTGCAGGATTCGACGGGTTACGGGCTTCAAAGAGTTCGGTAACACGAGGAAGACCTCCCGTTATATCACCTGATTTTCCAACAGCTCGCGGTATCTTTGCAAGTACCTCGCCTGCTTCAACCATTTTATGGGTATCTATTACCAGGTGAGCGCCAACAGGAAGGTTATAAGTCCTCAACTCCTCTCCCTTGGGATTAAGTATTTTTATTGCGGGGTTTTTGGTTTTGTCCCTGCTCTCTATAATAACTTTTTCCTTAAATCCTGTCTGTTCATCTGACTCTTCGCGGAATGTAGCACCTTCGATGAGGAAATCATAACCAATCTTTCCTGCCATTTCTGCGATAATAACCGCATTGAACGGATCCCACTCGCAAATCAGTTTGCCTTTTTCAATTTCCTGTCCTGGTTTTACATAAAGCTTTGAACCATAAGGAATTGTATGTGTTGTGAGGGCTATTCCTGTTTTCTTGTCGACAATTCTTAATTCGGCAAGTCGTCCGATAACGATATCTATTGACCCTTTGTCAGCATCAGCTTTAGGGACAGTTCTTATCTCTTCAATTTCAGCAATACCACCGTAGCGTGCAACAAGGCGCGACTCAGTTGTGATGTTCGATGCAGTACCTCCAACGTGGAAGGTACGGAGCGTAAGCTGCGTACCTGGTTCCCCGATACTCTGGGCAGCAATAACTCCCACTGCCTCGCCCTTCTGAACCATCAGCCCGGTGGAAAGGTTACGTCCGTAACACTTGGCACATACACCTTTCTTTGATTCGCATGTAAGAACCGAACGAATCTCGACCTGTTCAATCGGAGAATCTTCAACTTTCTTTGCGAGGTCCTCAGTCAGTTCCTGTCCTGCTTCAACAATGAGCTCACCCGTCAGCGGATGATAAACATTATGCACAGCTGTCCGGCCAAGTACTCTCTCATAGAGTGATTCAACAACCTCCTCATTCTTCTTGATTGCAGTTGCAATAAGACCTCTGAGTGTTCCGCAGTCTTCCTCATTTATGATGACATCCTGTGATACATCGACGAGACGTCGTGTAAGATAACCGGCATCAGCAGTCTTGAGAGCAGTATCTGCCAGACCCTTACGGGCACCGTGTGTAGAGATAAAGTATTCAAGAACCGACAAACCCTCTTTGAAGTTCGAAAGAATGGGGTTTTCGATGATCTCTGAACCTGAAGAACCTGATTTCTGGGGCTTGGCCATAAGACCTCTCATGCCGGAAAGCTGACGGATCTGTTCTTTTGATCCCCTTGCACCGGAATCGAGCATCATATATACAGAGTTAAATCCCTGCTTATCGTTTGACAACTGCTTCATCAGTGACTGGGTCAGCCTTGCGTTAACATGTGTCCAGATATCAATAATCTGATTATAACGCTCGTTATTGGTTATGAAACCCATGCTGTAGTTGTTCAGAACCTCTTCAACCTGCTCATATCCCTCAGCAACAAATTTTGTCTTTTCTTCGGGTATGATTACATCATCGAGATTGAAGGAGAGGCCTCCCTTGAATGCAGAGTAGAATCCGAGATTCTTTATTGCATCAAGGAAATCTGCTGTTTTTGCGGTACCGGCAAGCTTCAGTACACGTCCGATGATATCCCTTAATGATTTTTTGGTAAGAAGATCATTGATATATCCGACTTCTGACGGTACATACTGATTAAATATTACACGGCCAACTGTTGTCTCTATAAGATGATTAACAAGTTCTCCATCTTTCCTGTCGTTGGCTTTTACTTTAATATGAGCGTGAAGGTCAATCTTGCCTTCGTTATAAGCTATGTTTACCTCTTCGGGTGAATAGAAAATAAGTCCTTCACCTCTGACTTTTTCAGTCTCGGTACTCTTTCTTCCCTTGGTGATATAGTAAAGACCAAGAACCATGTCCTGAGAGGGAACGGTAATTGGTGCACCATTTGCCGGGTTAAGGATATTATGCGAAGCCAGCATAAGCATCTGAGCTTCAAGTACTGCTCCGTTGCCAAGCGGAAGGTGAACAGCCATCTGGTCACCATCGAAGTCAGCGTTGAACGCTGTACAAACGAGCGGATGAAGCTGGATAGCCTTACCTTCAATAAGTTTTGGCTGGAATGCCTGTATACCAAGTCTGTGAAGAGTAGGAGCACGGTTAAGCAGAACAGGGTGTCCTTTAAGTACATTTTCAAGGATATCCCATACAACAGGATCTTTTCTGTCAACTATTTTCTTGGCTGATTTTACTGTTTTAACAATACCTCTTTCGATAAGTTTCCTGATGATAAAAGGCTTATATAGTTCAGCAGCCATATCTTTCGGCAAACCGCATTCGTGCAATCCGAGTTCAGGTCCGACAACAATAACAGAACGTGCAGAGTAATCAACCCTTTTACCAAGAAGATTCTGACGGAACCTTCCCTGCTTACCTTTCAAACTGTCGCTAAGAGATTTCAGAGGTCTGTTGGCGTCAGTTTTAACAGCATTGGCTTTCCTGGAATTATCGAACAATGAATCAACAGATTCCTGAAGCATACGTTTCTCGTTCCGGAGAATAACTTCAGGGGCTTTAATTTCAATAAGTCTCTTCAGACGGTTATTTCTTATGATAACCCTTCTGTAAAGGTCATTCAGGTCGCTTGTTGCAAACCTTCCGCCATCGAGCGGAACAAGTGGCCTGAGTTCAGGAGGAATAACAGGTACAACCTTTATGATCATCCATTCGGGCTTATTGACATGTTTTGAATCCCTGAATGCTTCAACAACCTGGAGTCTTTTCAGAGCCTCATTCTTACGCTGCTGTGAAGTCTCAGTGTTTGCCCTGTGGCGGAGTGAATACGACATTTCATCAAGGTCGATGCGGCCAAGGAGTTTATTGAGAGCATCGGCGCCCATATCAGCAACAAATTTATCAGGATGATTTTCTTCAAGATACTGGTTCTCTTTTGGCAGTGATTCAGTTATCTCGAGGTACTCCTCTTCAGTAAGGAAGTCAAGGTATTTGACACCATCGGCGGCTTTAATACCCGGATTGATCACAACATATCTCTCATAGTAGATAATTGAATCGAGCTTCTTTGTAGGAAGGCCCAGAAGATATCCGATCTTGTTTGGCAGAGAACGGAAATACCATATATGAGCAACCGGTACGACCAGTGATATATGTCCCATCCTTTCGCGACGAACCTTCTTTTCAGTAACTTCAACCCCGCAACGGTCGCAAACGATCCCTTTGTACCGGATCCTCTTGTATTTACCGCAGTGACATTCGTAATCCTTAACCGGACCAAAAATCCTTTCGCAGAAAAGCCCGTCACGCTCCGGTTTATATGTACGGTAGTTAATTGTCTCCGGCTTGAGCACTTCACCACTTGAACGATCAAGTATTTCTTCAGGTGATGCAAGACCTATTGAGATTTTGGAGTAACTGGTTTTTGTCTTATTATCTCTTCTGAATGACATATTCTGAACAATTTTTTTAATTCAAAAACTAAAATTCAAACCTTGGCTGATTACTTAGTCAAGTATTATGCTAAGTCCAAGTCCTCTGAGTTCGTGCAGGAGAACATTCAATGACTCAGGTATTCCAGGTTGAGGCATTGGTTCGCCTTTCACAATAGCTTCATAGGCTTTAGCACGGCCTACAACATCGTCTGATTTAATTGTAAGTATCTCCTGCAGAATGTGAGCAGCACCGAATGCTTCAAGGGCCCACACTTCCATCTCACCAAATCGTTGTCCTCCGAACTGTGCTTTTCCGCCAAGTGGCTGCTGGGTTATAAGAGAATATGGTCCAATAGAACGGGCATGCATCTTATCATCAACCATGTGCCCCAGCTTAAGCATATAAATAATTCCGACTGTTGCCGGCTGGTCGAATTTTTCACCAGTGCCGCCGTCGAAGAGATATGTTTTACCATACTTCGGAAGATCGGCTTTTTCAGTGTATTCATTTATCTGATCAATGGTGGCTCCATCGAAAATAGGAGTCGAGAATTTCAAACCAAGTTTTTTGCCTGCCCAGCCAAGCACTGTTTCATAAATCTGCCCCAGGTTCATCCTTGAAGGCACGCCCAGAGGATTAAGAACTATGTCAACAGGAGTTCCATCCTCAAGGAACGGCATATCCTCGGCGCGTACTATTCTTGCCACGATACCCTTGTTACCATGACGGCCGGCCATTTTGTCCCCAACCTTGACCTTGCGTTTCTTGGCAATATAAACTTTTGCAAGACGAACGATGCCTGCCGGCAGCTCATCTCCAATGGTTATATTGTATTTTCTACGCTTGTAAACACCGTCAATCTCCTTATATTTAATAATATAATTGTGAAGAAGCAGTTTTATGCTGTCGTTTTTCTTCTTGTCGGTGGTCCACTTATTTGGATTGACATTCATAAAATCGACATCCTGAAGCTGCTTAAGGGTGAATTTGCTTCCTTTTGGTATTACGTCAACATTCAGATAATCCTTAACTCCCTGCGATGTTTTTCCATTAACAAGGATAAAGAGCTTATCAACAAGTCGTGCTTTAAGATCATCAGCGCTTCTGTTGAATTCGGTCTCGATCTTGTCGAGCAGCGGTTTTTCAACAGCTTTAGCCTTCCTGTCCTTAATTGCCCTGGTAAAGAGTTTCTTGTCAATTACCACACCATCGAGAGACGGACCTGCCTTAAGCGATGCATCTTTAACATCGCCTGCTTTGTCACCAAAGATGGCCCTTAAAAGTTTCTCTTCAGGTGATGGATCTGATTCTCCTTTGGGTGTTATCTTACCAATAAGAATATCACCCGGCCTAATGTGTGCACCTATTCTGATAAGCCCGTTTTCGTCGAGGTTTTTAGTAGCTTCCTCACTGACATTCGGAATATCAGAAGTAAGTTCTTCAAGACCGCGTTTTGTATCACGAACCTCAAGCTGGTACTCATCTATATGTACAGAAGTAAAATAATCTTCCTGTACAACTTTATCCGAAATTACAATTGCATCCTCAAAGTTGTAACCTTTCCATGGCATAAAGGCCACTTTCAGGTTTCTACCAAGAGCAAGTTCGCCGTGTTTGGTTCCATAGCCTTCAGTAAGTACCTGTCCTTTCACAACTTTTTCTCCTTTTTTAACTACAGGGATAAGGTTGATACAGGTATTCTGGTTTGTCTTGCGGTATTTTGGAAGTACATAGCGCCTAATATCATCATCAAAGCTTACGAATTTCTCTTCATCAGTGCGGGTGTATTTGATAACGATCTCATTTGAATCTACAAATTCAACCACCCCGTCTCCTTCAGCCATATAAAGAATCCGGCTGTCCCTGATCACCTGACCTTCGAGGCCTGTACCAACTATCGGGGCATCAGGATTAATAAGAGGTACTGCCTGGCGCATCATGTTTGATCCCATAAGAGCCCTGTTGGCATCATCATGCTCGAGGAACGGGATAAGAGAGGCAGCAATTGAAGCAATCTGGTTCGGAGCTACATCCATTAGGTCCACCTTCGAAATCTCCTCGAAAGGATAATCAGCTTCGTACCTGCATTTTGCCCTTGCATTTTCAAAATGTCCGTCTTTTGTGAGAGGGGCATTTGCCTGAGCAATCATTTTTTCCTCTTCCTCTTCAGCGCTAAGCCATATTACACCCTCCTCCGAGAGGTCAACCTTCGAACCCTTTGCATCGTGGTTTACTTTCAGATAAGGTGTTTCAATAAATCCCAGGTCATTGATCTTTGCAAAGACACACAATGATGAAATTAGTCCGATGTTTGGTCCTTCCGGTGTTTCTATCGGGCACAGGCGGCCATAATGTGTATAGTGAACGTCCCTTACTTCAAAACCGGCCCTTTCACGCGAAAGACCACCGGGTCCGAGAGCGGACATACGGCGCTTATGAGTCATTTCAGCAAGAGGGTTTGTCTGATCCATGAACTGCGACAACTGGTTAGTGCCGAAAAATGAGTTGATAACAGAAGATAGCGTCTTGGAGTTAATGAGATCAACAGGTGTAAAGACTTCATTATCCCTTACATTCATTCTTTCGCGGATTGTTCTGGCCATACGTGCCAGGCCAACACCGAACTGCGCATACAGCTGTTCACCGACTGTACGTACCCTTCTGTTGCTCAGGTGGTCGATATCATCTATATCAGTCTTTGAATTAATAAGTTCGATAAGGTAGCCAATGATCTTTATCATATCCTCGCGGGTGAGGATCTTGACATTCATATCGGTTTCAAGGCCCAGTTTTTTGTTTATCCTGTAACGTCCCACTTCGCCAAGATCATACCTTTTATCGGAGAAGAAGAGTTTATCGATAACATCGCGTGCAGTTGCCTCATCAGGCGGTTCCGCATTGCGAAGCTGCCGGTAGATATAAATTACTGCCTCTTTTTCAGAGTTACACGGATCTTTCTGAAGCGTATTGTATATAATAGCGTAATCCGAGAGGGTTGTATCGTCCTTGTGCAGGAGTATTGTCTTTGTACCTGAATCAACAATCAGGTCAACATGTTCCGACTCGATAACGGTTTCCCTGTCGAGAATTACTTCATTTCTTTCGATTGAAACAACCTCGCCTGTATCTTCGTCAACAAAATCTTCAACCCATGTTTTAAGCACCCTTGCTGCAAGTTTGCGTCCCACGAGTTTTTTAATGCTTGTTTTCGAAACCTTATGTTCTTCGGCAAGATTGAATATTTCCAGTATCTCCTTATCACTTTCAAAACCTATAGCGCGGAGAAGGGTAGTCACCGGCAGTTTTTTCTTCCTGTCGATGTATGCATACATCACATTATTTATGTCGGTAGCAAATTCTATCCATGAACCTTTGAACGGGATGATCCTTGCAGAATAAAGTTTTGTACCATTGGCATGTATACTCTGTCCGAAAAAGACACCGGGAGACCTGTGCAGCTGAGAAACGACAACTCTTTCAGCGCCATTGATAACAAATGTTGCGCGATCGGTCATATACGGTACGGTTCCTAGGTATACATCCTGAATTACCGTATCAAAATCCTCATGTTCCGGATCGGTACAGTAAAGTTTTAGCTTTGCTTTGAGCGGAATGCTGAATGTAAGTCCGCGTTCGATACACTCCTCTATTGTATAGCGGGGAGGGTCAATATAATAATCGAGAAATTCCAGGACGAAATTGTTCCTTGTATCAGTTATGGGGAAGTTTTCGGTAAAGACTTTAAAAAGTCCTTCTCTTTTCCTGTTCTCGGGAGTCGTTCCTAGCTGAAAGAACTCACCGAATGATTTCAACTGAATTTCCAGGAAATCAGGGTAATCAAGCTGATTTTTCCTGGATGCGAAACTTATTCTTTCGGTATTTTTTGAGGACATTTATTAAAAGATTAAGTGAACTTATTATTTAAAGAACAAAAAGGCCTAGTCCCGAATTTTCGGGACTAAACCTATAACCCGGTATTCAGGTATAACTTATTTAAGTTCAACTTCAGCTCCTGCTTCTACTAATTGACCTTTAATAGCTTCGGCTTCATCTTTGGAAACACCTTCTTTAACCGGGCCAGGAGCAGCATCAACTACTGCTTTAGCTTCTTTCAGTCCAAGACCGGTGATATCCTTAACGAGTTTAACTATCTGCAATTTCTGTCCACCTGCTGATTTGAGGATAACATCAAAAGTTGATTTTTCAGCAGCTGCCGGGGCATCGCCACCTGCTGCCGGAGCAGCAACTGCCACTGCTGCGGCTGCGGGTTCAATACCATACTCATCTTTAAGTATTTTAGCCAGTTCGCTTACTTCTTTTACAGATAAGTTAACCAGTTCTTCTGCAAACTTCTTAAGATCTGCCATTTTTATCGATTTTTAATTTAATTATGTTTTATTATTCTTCTCTTTTTGATAGTGTTTCAAGAACACCATGAATTTTTGTTCCACCTGATAGCAGGGCTGAAATAACGTTCTTCGCAGGTGACTGCAACAGCATAATAATATCACCAACAAGTTCTTCTTTCGTCTTGATAGAGACAAGAGCATCGAGCTGATTCTCTCCGACATAAATTGATTCCTGAACGTATGCGCCTTTAAGCACAGGTTTACCATGACTCTTTCGGAATTCCTTTATAAGTTTTGCAGGAACATTTCCCGATTGAGTAAACATGATGGACGTAGTACCTTTCAGAACCGGATAAAGTTCTTCAAAGTTCCCAGTAGACTGCTCGAGTGCCCTTTTAAGGAGAGTGTTCTTCACAACGATAAGTTTAATATCGTTCTCGAAGCACTTCCTTCTAAGATCACTTGTATCAGCTGCATTAAGCTGAGCAGTATCAGTCAGATAAAAGTGACCGTACTCTTTTAATCTCTCAGCAAGGCTGTCTATGATAGCGATTTTTTCTTCCCGTCTCATTGTTTCTTTCGAATTTTACTTTACAAATTATTCATCCAGGCCTTTAGGATCGATTTTAACACCCGGGCTCATAGTGCTCGAAATGAAAATACTACGTAAGTATGTTCCTTTGGCGGCAGCCGGTTTAAGTTTGTTTACCATTGTGATAAACTCTTTTGCGTTATCAGCGATCTTCTGAGGCTCAAATGAGACTTTTCCGATTGAGGTATGAATGATTCCACTTTTATCTACCTTGAAATCAATCTTACCCTGCTTCACTTCTTTAACAGCCTTACCTATTTCCATAGTGACGGTTCCACTTTTCGGGTTCGGCATCAGTCCGCGAGGACCGAGTATACGACCTAACTGACCGACCTTTCCCATAACGGATGGCATGGTTATTATAACATCCACATCTGTCCAACCACCTTTGATCTTTTCAACATAATCGTCAAGACCGACAAAATCAGCTCCGGCTTCTTTTGCTTCATTCTCCTTATCGGGGGTGCAGAGCACGAGTACACGCGTCTCTTTACCAGTTCCGTGAGGAAGTGAAACAACGCCGCGAACCATCTGATTGGATTTTCTTGGATCTATACCTAACCTTACATCCAAATCGACAGAAGCATCGAACTTGGTCTTGGTCATTTCCTTAACCAAAGAGGAAGCCTCTTTCAATGTGTAAAGTCTGTTCTTATCGAGTTTTTCAAGAGCAGACTTCTGATTTTTGGTAAGTTTAGTCATTTTTTCTCCTAATTAATTATTTTTTAGGGAAGTCTCCTTTAACGGTGATTCCCATACTTCTGGCGGTACCAGCAACCATTCGCATTGCAGACTCTACTGTAAAACAGTTTAAGTCTTCCATTTTATCTGAAGCAATTGTTTTGACCTGGTCCCAGGAAACAGACGCTACCTTATCGCGGTTTGGTTCTTTTGAACCCTTCTTTGATTTGGTAACCTCAAGAAGCTGAACAGCAACCGGGGGGGTTTTTGTAACAAATTCGAAAGATTTGTCAGCATAGACCGTAATTACTACCGGTATTACTTTTCCAGCCTTGTCCTGGGTCCTGGCATTAAACTGCTTACAGAAATCCATGATGTTCACACCTTTTGAACCCAGTGCAGGGCCAACAGGGGGTGATGGATTAGCTCCTCCGCCACGAATCTGTAACTTGATTAATCCAGCAACTTCTTTTGCCATAATTTTAAATTTGCGTATTAATTGCGAGCACTTGAAAGTCGTTCAGGAAGCATTATAAATATCACGACCTCAATATCTTTGTTAGTTTTCTTTTTCTACCTGCATGAAGCTTAATTCGAGAGGTGTTTTTCTTCCGAAAATCTTAACCATCACTTTCAGCTTCTTCTTCTCATCGTTTACCTCCTCAATAATTCCTGTGAAACTATTGAAAGGCCCGTCAATAACTTTTACTGATTCACCGACAAAGAATGGAATATTCAATTCCTCATCGCTTGCGTTAAGTTCATCAACCTTACCCAGAATACGGTTAATCTCTGCTTTTCTCAAAGGTACAGGTTCGCCATCCTTGGAGCCGAGAAATCCAATTACATTTGGTATATTTCTTAACATATGCGGGACCTCTCCGGTAAGAAGTGCTTCAACCAGAACATATCCCGGAAAGAATGTTCTCTCCTTGCTTATCTTTTTACCTGCCCTTATCTGGTAAACCTTTTCGGTCGGGATAAGAACCTGTGAGATATTATCCTGAAGCTTAAGACGTGCCACTTCGCTCTCTATATATTCCTTCACCTTCTTTTCCTTTCCCCCAATAGCACGAAGCACATACCACTTTTTAACTATCTCACTCATTGGAACTTTCCTCTGATTAGTATAATAAACTGTAAACAAACTCCATGATATTGCTGAATGCAAGATCCATTCCTGCTACAATCAGAGCAAATATAAGTGAGGTGACCATTACAAGTACAGCACTGTTCTGAAGATCATTCCAAGTTGGCCAGGTAACCTTGTGTACAAGTTCTGTAAATGTGTCCTGAAAATATCCTTTTATATTCATATTACTAAAAAATTTTGCACGGGAGGAGAGACTCGAACTCCCGACACCTGGTTTTGGAGACCAGTGCTCTACCAACTGAGCTACACCCGTATATTGTACGGTCCGGTCGCGACCGGACCGTACACAAATATATATCCAAAACCTATTCTAAAATCTGAGTCACCTGACCGGCACCTACGGTTCTGCCACCTTCGCGGATAGCGAAACGTAATCCGACATTAACAGCAACAGGATAGATAAGGCCAACAGTGATTGTAACATTATCACCGGGCATTACCATTTCTGTTCCTTCAGGAAGAGTTATCTCACCTGTAATATCAAGAGTCCTTACATAGAATTGCGGACGGTATTTATTATGGAATGGTGTATGACGTCCGCCTTCCTCTTTCTTAAGTACATAAACCTCAGCTTTGATCTTTGTATGAGGTGTTATTGAACCAGGCTTGGCAAGGACCATACCTCTTTTGATCTCTTTCTTATCAACACCACGGAGAAGCAGACCTACATTGTCACCGGCTTCACCCCTGTCGAGGATCTTGCGGAACATCTCAACACCTGTACAAACTGATTTACGTTTTGTTGCACCAAGGCCGATAAGTTCGAGTTCATCGCCAGTAAGGACGACACCTGTTTCGATACGGCCTGTTGCAACTGTACCGCGACCTGTAATTGAGAATACGTCTTCAACAGGCATGAGGAATGGTTTTTCATTCTCACGGGGAGGAATCGGAATATATGAATCAACTGCGTTCATAAGTTCCATCACTTTGTCTTCCCATTTCGCTTCGCCGTTCATTGCGCCAAGTGCAGAACCACGTATAACCGGAGCATTGTCGCCGTCAAACTTATAGAAATTAAGAAGATCACGTACTTCCATCTCAACGAGATCAAGCAGTTCAGTATCGTCAACCATATCTACTTTGTTCATGAATACTAATACGGTAGGTACGTTAACCTGATGTGCGAGCAAAATATGTTCACGTGTCTGAGGCATAGGGCCGTCATCAGCAGCAACAACCAGAATTGCACCGTCCATCTGGGCGGCACCAGTAACCATATTCTTAATATAGTCAGCGTGGCCAGGGCAGTCAACATGTGCATAGTGACGTTTGGCTGTCTGATATTCAACGTGAGCAGTGTTAATGGTAATACCCCTTTCCTTTTCTTCGGGAGCATTATCAATTGAATCAAAATCTCTTATTTCAGAGAGACCTTTTTTTGCAAGGACCATTGTGATCGCTGCAGTCAAAGTTGTTTTGCCATGGTCAACGTGACCGATTGTACCAATATTTACATGCGGTTTCGACCTGTCAAATTTTTCTTTTGCCATAACTCCAAGCGTATTAAATTTAGTTTATCTATAATCAATCAAATCATTATTAACCCTGTTGAGCCGGAGGGGGGAATTGAACCCCCGACCCCTTCCTTACCAAGGAAGTGCTCTACCCCTGAGCTACTCTGGCCTCAAAAAGTGAGCGGGAGACGGTACTCGAAACCGCGACCCTTAGCTTGGAAGGCTAATGCTCTACCAACTGAGCTACTCCCGCTTATATCGTCCAAAGAGAACCGCGCACTCAACCACTTTAACCAGAGCCTGCGGTATTAAGTCTGTTTTAAGTGGGGAGAGCAGGATTCGAACCTACGAAGGCATTTGCCAGCAGATTTACAGTCTGCCCCAGTTGGCCGCTTTGGTATCTCCCCCTTTTAAACAGAATCTTACTCCTAAGACACACATTTACAAGTCTTTCAAGAGCCGATGAAGGGACTCGAACCCCCGACCTGCAGATTACAAATCAGCTGCTCTGGCCAACTGAGCTACATCGGCAATTTAAAGAACGCACCGCAAGAGCATAATTCACCCTTAAAAAACGGTTTGCAAATGTATGAATTTATATTTTATTATTCAAAATTATTCTGTATATTTTTGAAAATAGTGGGATCACAGTCCTCTCTTCTTCTGTTTGTGTTTGGTAATCTGCTTTTTAATGGCATCAATAGCTTCATCCGTTGCCTCTTCAAATGTCTTACTCTGCTTCTTTGCAAATAAGGGTTTACCTGCTACCTCGAGCTTAATTTCACTGATTTTATTCTCGCGCTCCTGATCCTTGTCAAGCCTCAGATATACTTCGGCATTTACAATATCTTCTCCAAACTGGTTTAATTTCTCCAGCCTCTGCTGAACAAAGTCGATTAGCTTTTTGTCGGCGTCAAACCGCACTGAATGAATCTGAATGTTCATAATAGTACCTCCTTATTATTAATTATTATTGTTTAAGCTCTTGGATGAGCCTGTTTATATATTTTTTTCAACTTCTTAAAGGTATTGTGAGTATAAACCTGTGTTGCCGAGAGGTTTGCATGCCCAAGCAACTCTTTTATTGAATTAAGATCAGCTCCGTTATTAAGCATATGGGTTGCAAATGTGTGCCTCAGTATATGCGGACTTTTTCTATCGGCAGTGGTTACAACTGAAAGATAGCTTTTAACAATATTATATACGTATTTATCATAGAGCTTATTGCCCTTCGCTGTAATAAAAAACCAGTCATTCCTTCCACTCTCTGCTATTTCATCACGCAGTTTAATATATTCATCAACTCTTTTTATAAAAGGTTTTACAAGCGGAATGATACGCTGCTTGTTCCGCTTACCGGTCACCTTCACAGAGGCATCATGCAGGTCAAGGTCAATATTTCTCAGTCCGATCAATTCCGATCTCCTCATTCCCGTAAGGTATAACATCTCTATTATTGTCCTGTTTCTGACTCCTTCAAAATCGTCACCGAAAGCGTAATCATCAAGCAAAGTTTCCATTGCCTTCTCTTCAATAAACACTGGAAGGCTCTTCTTTCTCTTAGGGAGAACAATTTTAAGCAAGGGGTTGGTTTTAACCACTCCTTCTTTGCGTAAATACCGGAAATAGACCCTGAGGCAGGAAATCTTCCTGTGAACTGATACCGTCGAATAGTCAGAATCAAGCATGCTGACTATCCATGCCCTTATATCATGGGAGGTTACATCAACAGGTTCACCAGTATGGCCCATTTCACTGAGAAATTTTCCAAACTGATCGAGATCATTTAAATAGGATCTGACAGTATGCGGCGAATACCGCTTTTCGATCTGCAGATATTGTAAGAACGATTCCTTATAATTCATAAAGGAACCTCCATATCTGTTATGTTAAATTAAAAGTCAAACAGGGGAACTACTCCTCGTTCTCCTGCAACTTTTGAACATACATAGCCTTCTTGATTTCTTCCCGACGGCGTACTGAAGGCTTAATAAAAGCCTGACGTGAACGTAATTCGCGGATTACTCCCGTCTTTTCAAACTTTCTTTTGAACTTCTTTAAAGCTCTTTCAATGTTTTCGCCTTCTTTTAATGGTACAATGATCATAATTTAAAATTCATTTTTTATGGAGGCGCAAAGTTAGAAATAGAAAAAGTTATTTCAAAACATTTATGGACTTAATTTTCTCATAATAGCTGATTTTTAATATAATTGAATGGAATAATTGATTTCTCACAGATGTAAATATTGTTAATAAAAGTACGAAAAATTCTGATTGATTCCAAGAAAAATATGAATAATCGGAGATAAATGTAACCTCCTGAGAGCAGGAGGGCAAATTACTTATTAAAACCTCAGATATGACCTCACTTTCCCTGCCTTCTCTTCTGAAATGAGTTTATTGTCAACAAGTTCCTCAATACTACTTATTCTCCCCTCCAGCTCCCTGTACTTCAGAATAGATGTCACATCACTCTTATCAAAATAAGGAAACCGGACAAGAGTCCTGAAATCAGCAGAATTTATATCTATTGTCTTTATAATCATGGTATCCACATAAACCTTATCTTTTACGAGATCATATGTTTCGGCCGGCAGACCATACACTTCCCTGAGCTGATCCTTCCTTACATATCCACCAAGCAGGTTCCTGTATTTTATTATTCTTAATGACAGTACAGGCCCTATGCCGGGAAGTTTTATCAGTTCCGAGGTATCGCACCTGTTTATATCAACAACCACTGTTCTTTTCTTTGGGTAATCCTGTATAAATGAGGTTCTGACAATCTCATTCACTTCCGGGATTATTGGGATATTTTCAACAGAGGTTTTTTTTTCGGGAAAAAGGAACCTCACAGAAATCACAGATACAATGAGAATAAGAAGAATGAAAGAGGCTCTTCTCTCCCTGCGGGTATAACCAAACCAGTTCCGGTATGGTGCAGTGTCAAACTTCATAAGAAAAAAATCAGCAACGAGACTGAATGCAATATAATAAATAAAATCAGAATGGATATCCGATTGAAATAAAAGCTGCAAAGTCACCGCGCTTATAAGGCCGGTTGACAAATATCCACTTATTCCCGGATGTGAGTGATGGATCTCTCAGTTTCACTCCGAGATCGAACCTGGCCAGGAAAAAGCTGAAATCAAACCTTAATCCGGCTCCTGTGCCTATTGCTATGTCCTTATAGAATGTTTTCAACTGGAACTGAGAGCCTTTTCTGTCGGGATCTTCCCTCAGGTTCCAGATGTTTCCGGCATCGATAAAAACAGCACCTTCGAGTATCCAGAACAGCTTAAACCTGTATTCGGTGTTCAGCTCCAGCTTGATGTCAGCAGTCTGATTAAGAAATGTTGTTGTTGAGTCCGGAACATAAGACCCCGGGCCAAGAGTTCTTACCTGCCAGCCTCTAATACCGTTGGATCCGCCACCGAAATACTGTTTTTCAAACGGAATGGCTTTAGAGTTTCCGTATGGAACGCCTATACCAAAAAATCCCCTGTACACCATCGAGGAAGCTGAATTAATGAAATAATTATACCTGAGGTCCACATCGGTTCTAATATACTGCGCAAATGGCTGATTCAGAAAATTATAGGCAACCGTATCAGGCTTGTCAGGATTTGAAATCTTATTTACAGCATTAAGAAAGTTTCCTGATGTTTCGGCATTAACTCTGAGAAACCAGTAATCTTTTGATTTCTGTATACTCTGGTTATTGAAAATATATGAGTAGGTACCTCCGAGAATAAGAACATCCTGATAAGCATAAGCCAGGTAAGAGGAGGCTTCGATCTGCTGCTTGAATGTTGCATCAATGTATGGAATCTTCAAAATATTGAACTGAAGCGGATTCACAAAATGCTCCTGGTAGCTTCCAGCCTTCCAGTTATAGCCAAATGTAGCATTTGCCATTGTACGATTGTAGAATGGCATCGACTGGTAGTTATAGGCTGCCACGATTGTGGTCGTCGGATTATATTTCTTTACGAACTCCTCTTTATTGAAAAACGGTATCAGAAAATCAGGAAGCCTTAAACTAGTCTCAATTCCGTAATCCTGGGTGCTCTCAAGTTTAGAATTTTCCTGCTTCAAAGCTTCATAGGCAGCTTTAAGTTTCATACTGAATAATTCCGCTCCATGAAACAGGTTCTTATTCTGATAAATAAGGTTTACTGCACCTCCGAGGCTTCCACCGGAGTTGGTACCCTCAACTTCCACTTTGTATGATTGTTTGGGCAGAAGAGTAAGCTGAATAACACAATCGATCATCCTGACCATATCCTGAGAATCAGGCGGATCCGTACTCTCATTAAACAGGATATTGACCAGGCGGAATACTCTTGACCCCCTGAGATGGACCTGGGATTGTTCCGTGTTTGTAAAATTATAGGTAGCTCCGGGTTTCAGATAGAGTGACTGTATAATAAAATCATACTTTATCTCGGGCTTTTTATCAGTGCTTATAAAGTAATATCCACGGTAAAGAGTTGTATCGAGATTACTGAAATAAGCTTCCCCTTCCTCAAGAACATCCCTTGGAACATAATCGGGATAAATATAAATTTTGTTTATCCTGTGGATTGAATGGGGTACCTGAACTGTATTGTTGCTTTTATCAACCCCGGTAAAATTCCTTACCACAAACTTTACATCAACCTGACGGTTTCCAACAGTACTGTCGACCTCGAATGTGATGTAATCGGTTGAAAACTGATAAAACCCATGGTCCCTGACAAAGCGTTCAAACCTGAGCCTCTCCTTCTGTAAAACATCAACATCATATGGTTTACCCCTTGAAATGACACTGTTGATTGAATCAAAGGTATAAAGTAAACGGAGGTTGCTGTCGGCTATCTCATATGTGACGTTCCTTATTAAATAAGGTGTTGTAATATTCACCTTATAATATACTGAAGATTGCCTTTTATCAGTTTCCACAGTATCAGAGACTTTACCGTCAAAATAGCCTTTTGATGAAACATATGATTCGATCTGACCGACAGACTTGGTTGCAGCATATGGATCGAAGATAACAGGTTCCTCCCCGACCTTTCTTAACCAGTTATTAATCCCCTTCTCCTTTTCAATATTGGAAAGATTATAGAGGCCAAGATGAAACCTGGCACCAAAGATTTTTTTATTGGGTTTCTGTTTGAGATATGGCTCAAGATCAGCAGGCTTAACCCCCTCATTTGTTACTTTAATATGGTTGTCCGATAACAGGGTTTCGCCATCCGGTACATATTTAGTTGGATTACAGGAAAATAGAAATATAGCAGAAAGAGTCAACGATAAATAAAACCAGACCCTTAGTTTGCTTGTATGTAAAAAGAATTTTCCCAAAATCTTCTGAAGAATAGCTTTTCAAATATATCAATAATAATATGAAAAGCGTTGAAAAATATCGAACCCAAACTTATTGATTTTCAAGCGACATAAAGTATTATAATCATAAATATGACATACAGTTGGTTTTACATATTTCTCATTATAGTATTGAATGAGATGAATTGGTTAAATAAACTTTGCTTATTTTTAAGGCCGGAAATAAGAGCTGATCAAAATAATTATAAACCATACATGTTAAGCAAAAACAGGGCAAAATTCATAATTTCACTTCAGAAAAAGAAGACCAGGGATGAAGAGAATCTATTCGTAATAGAAGGAGATAAGCTGGTTAAAGAATTCCTCATAGCTAACAGAACCATCAGGATACTGGCAGCAAAACCAGAGTTTATAAATTCATTGCCGGAAGAGCTGAAAAGCCGCATTGAAGAAATTGAAAGCATTAATTATGAGGAGCTTAAGCAACTGAGCACACTAAAAACCCCACATAATGCTCTTGCAGTTGTGCAGAAACCCGATCCGGTAACCAACACTGAAGAGATATTTGATCATCTGGCAGTATTGCTCGATTGTGTGCAGGATCCGGGAAACCTTGGAACCATAATAAGAGCAGCGGCCTGGTTTGGAATTAAAACAATAGTTTGTTCCGGCGACAGTGTAGATGTATTTAATCCAAAAGTTATCCAGTCCAGTATGGGTGCAATTCTTCATGTGAATGTACAATATGCTGATCTGAAGGAACTACTTATGGAGGCACAAAAGAGAAAACTTCCGGTTTTTGGTACGGTTCCGGATGGGGAATCAGTTTATAAGCATAAACTCGGACCTGAGGGACTGGTAATTCTTGGAAATGAATCGAAAGGTATTTCCAATGATCTGGTTCCATATATAACTGACAGAATTTTCATACCCGGTGCCGGCTCTTCCAAACCCGGCATTGAGTCGCTTAATGTAGGTATGGCAGCTTCAATTATCTTTTCTGAGTTTTCCCGCAGAGAATGGTGATTTGCGAATAAGAATCTTTTCGAGCTCTTCAAAACACTCACGACTCACGACTCATGCCCTGCGCCTTACGCCATCTGCCTTCCTATCGCATCAGCCACATTCATCCCATCGACAGCCGAAGAGACAATTCCTCCGGCATATCCCGATCCTTCGCCGCAGGGGTATAAGCCCTGTATCCTTATGTGTTGAAGTCTCTCAACATCCCTGGGGATCCTTAGAGGCGAAGATGTACGTGATTCAACACCAAGGACCACAGCTTCGTTTGTGAGATAACCATGCAGGAGTTTTCCGAAAAGGGTGAACCCCTCCCTCAGTCTCCTGCCGACTCCTTCCGGCAGCCACTCATGAAGAGGGGAAGATGTAACTCCCGGGAAATATGATACCCCGGGAAGAGAACCGGAAAACCTGCCTGAAACGAAGTCAGCCAGACGCTGAGCCGGAGCCATCTGTGTACAGCCTCCATTTTTCCATGCTTCCCTTTCAATCTCCTTCTGAAATTCCAGTCCTGCTAAAACACCGGATGAGCTGTATTTAACAAGATCTTCCGGTTTTATCTCCACCACAACCCCGGAGTTGGCATATGGTGAATTTCTACCGGACGGAGACATTCCGTTTACAACCACCTCCTCCTGTGAAGTGGCTGAAGGTACAATGAATCCGCCGGGACACATGCAGAAAGAGTATACTCCCCTCCCATCCACTTGTTTAGCAAGACTATATGCGGCAGCCGGAAGATAATCACCTCTGTCATTACCATGATACTGTATCCTGTCGATCAGAGCCTGCGGATGCTCGGCTCTTACACCTGCTGCAAAAGATTTCAACTCTAGATCCACACTCCTCTTAAGGCATAGTTCATAGATATCTCTTGCAGAATGTCCGGTAGCCAGAATTACATACGGAGATAAAAATTTTTCATTGTCTGAGGTTCTAACACCTGTAATGATATCTCCTTCGATTAAGAAATCAGTGACTTTCTTTTCAAGCATAAAGATCCCGCCTGAATCGGTTATTGATTTCCTGATTTTGGCAATAATACCTGGCAATTTATCTGTTCCCAGATGAGGATGTGCTTCATATAAAATACTGGTATCAGCTCCGTGAAGGCACAACAGTTCAAGAACACGAAGATTGTCACCTCGTTTTTTCGATCTTGTATAAAGCTTACCATCTGAATAGGTTCCTGCTCCTCCTTCCCCGAAACAGTAATTACTGTCAGGATCAACTATATGTTCCCGGCTGATCCTGGCAATATCCTTTTTACGGGAAGAGACATCCCGGCCTCTTTCAATTATCATAGGACGGATACCCAGCTCAATAAGGCGGAGTGCGGCAAACAATCCGGCCGGACCAGCTCCGACAATTATTACTTCTCTCTTCCCTGAAACATCGTTGATCTTAAACGGGCTTATTGCGGGCCGGTTAGATTCCTCTCCGGTAAAAACCTCGACTGACAGGTTTACACGGATATTCTTTTTGCGGGCATCAACTGACTTTTTCAGGATTCTTACAGATGAAATCTTCGACTGGTCAATTCCGGCAGCAGATGCAGATAATTTTCTTATAACAGCCTCATCTGATGCTGCCTGTGGAGTAAGATTCAGATGAACCTGTTTCCTCATTATCACTCAAAATGAAATGACAGGACCCATATCTGAGATCTCATCTTATCAATGGCATTATGGTATTCAGGATGGCCGGGAGGAGGTTCGTCGACCAGGATATCCCTGAATCCGTTTGACATTTTAAGCTCTATCGATAGTTTGAAATATGTGAGGTAAAAATCAAGACCTGTTCCAATTTCATAGTAAAGATCAGGCCTTTTAAGCCTGAGATATTCCGGCTCCTTACCACCCTCTGTTTCCCCATACTCCTTCTTGGCAGCAAGATCATACCTGTAATTCAACCCCGTAATAACGTAAGGCCGTACATTGTTCAGACGTTCACCTTTATATTTCAGGAGAAGTGGAAACTCGAGAAACGAGGACTCAAGCCGCTGTTGATCATTATACAATACAGTGTTCTTGTAGTACCGTACCACTCTCTGCCCGAATGAAACACCGGGGAGAAATCTGATATCCATATTCCGTGCAGGTCTGAAATCTGTAACTATCTGAATATTAAGCCCCGGATTAAGAAGTGACACCTCAGGGTAGAGCGAATCCTGAATGAGGTATTCCTGTGAGGGGGTAATATTGAAATCCATTGTATTGAATCCGATACTGAAACCAAAATGAAGCGGTTTCTCATCATACCATGATTCATTTTTGGGTTTCTGCTTCTGACCGTATGTAACAAGATGTACCAGCAGAAAGATAAGTACCGGAATTATATGGGTGAAATTTCGCCTCAAAGTATATACCTGATTTTATGCTACAAGATAATAAACTGCATGAAATAACAATTATTGTACAGCCATTTTAATACCTGTGTAAATGCTGGCAACACCTCCTGTCAGTTTAACCTGACGGGTATCGGAAAAACCTGCTTCCCTGAGTAACTTCAGGAAATCTTCATTATCAGGGAACTTACTTACTGAATCAGGCAGATAGGTGTAAGCAGACTTATCCTTTGAGAATAGCCTGCCAAAGAATGGAAGAATGTTCCTGAAATAGAAATTATATAACGGACGGAATGGAAAAGATGAAGGTCTGGAAAATTCAAGAACCAGTATCATCCCGTTTTTGCGGATTACCCTTCTCATCTCTTTGAGTCCCTTGAGAGGATCGGCAAAATTCCTGACTCCGAATGCTACCATTGCAACATCAAAAAGACCATCTTCAAAAGGAATATCTTCTGAATCTGCCCTTATGAGCTCAATTTTACCGGAATACCCTCTTTTTGCAATTTTATCTTTCCCTATCTCAAGCATACCTGCAGAAATATCTATTCCACAGATCCTGAAAGGGTCAAGTCTTATGGCAGCAATGGCCAGGTCGCCTGTACCTGTTGCAACATCAAGTATATAAGGGTTTTTATATGACTTTGAGATAGTTCTTACTGCTCTCCTTCTCCAGAGATGATCGATCCCGAATGACAAAAAATGGTTAAGAAAATCATACCTCCATGCAATGGAATCGAACATTGATTCTACTAATTCTCTCTTGTCCTTATGTTCAGGAGTTTGATAATTCATTTTTGGGAAAAGTGTAAAGATAGGAAAATCCAAACATGAACTCACCCCCTTAATCCTGTTCTCCGACCACATGAACTCACCCCCTTAATCCTGTTCTCCGACCACATGAACTCACCCCCTTAATCCTGTTCTCCGACCACATGAACTCACCCCCTTAATCCCCCTCTCTGCTTCGCAAAGAGGGGGAGACTCTGCCTTTAATTAAATGAATTTTATATTTTTACTATGAAGTTATTATATTTATGGATAAAGTAAATAGATTTGATCTGAATCGGATTAAGAAACATGCGAGGGAGCTCCGCAAAGATATGACTGATTCGGAGACATTATTATGGAAAGAGCTAAGAGGTAGAAAAATAGGCGGATATAAGTTTTTGAGACAACATCCGATCTTATATCATGGAAACCTGATCAGGTACAACTACTTCATTGCTGATTTCTATTGTGCTGCTAAAAAAGTCATAATTGAACTTGATGGTGCTATTCATGAGAATAATCCAGAATATGATTATTTCAGGGATTCAGTACTGCAAGAACTAAAAATAAAAACACTAAGAATAAAAAATGAGGAATTAGCTGATATTAAAAATGTAATTGATAAAATCAAAGTATATCTTTCTTCTATTCATTAAATTTCAGCTACTTAGTCCCATAGGAAGCCCCCTCTTTACGAAGTAGAGAGGGGGTTGGGGGTGAGTTTATTTGTTATTATTTCCTACTTTTACCCTGAACAAAACAGTTTTTAAAATGAATAAGATTGTAATGGTAACCGGTGCTACAGCAGGTTTCGGAAGAGCTACGGCATTAATTTTTGCAAAGAACGGCTATAACTTAATAATAACCGGAAGAAGAAAAGAGAGGCTTGAGGAACTGGAAAAAGAACTTCTTAAGACGAGTGATATTAAAGTGTTGTCTCTGAACTTCGATGTAAGGAATCTTGATGAAGTCAATTCCGCGATAAAGAACCTCCCTGCTGAATGGAAAGCAATTGATATCCTGGTCAATAATGCAGGGTTGGCAGTCGGTATGGATCATATTGACAAAGGAAATATCGACGACTGGGAGAGGATGATCGATACAAATATAAAAGGTCTGCTCTATGTTACAAGAGCTGTTTCGCCGCTTATGGCAGCCAGGAACAGCGGACATATTTTTAATATAGGATCGATAGCAGGAAAAGATGCCTATGAAAATGGCAATGTCTATTGTGCATCAAAGGCAGCAGTGGCTTCACTGTCAAAAGGGATGCGTATAGATCTGCTTCAGAATAATATTAAAGTTACCCATATTGCCCCAGGAATGGCTGAGACAGAGTTTTCCATCGTACGTTTTAAAGGCGATTCCGTCAGAGCCGATAGTGTTTATAAAGGTATTGATGCCCTCAAGGGCGACGATATTGCAAATGTCATCTATTTTTGTGCTACCCTGCCGGCACATGTGTGTATAAACGACCTTGAATTAACACCAACACAGCAGGCATCGGTTGTACATAATTACAGGAGATAATACAACCTATTGATTCATAAATCCCTGGTCCTTCAATACCTGAAGAAACATATTGGAGAAATGTACATTATCAGCCTTTTTATACCTGACATCTGTAAATACCTGGGCAAGTGTCTCTTTATTATTCTCTTTTACAAACTGCTGTGAATCGCCTCGCTCCTCTTTTTCACTGTAAAATAATTCAATGTCTTCAGCAGCATAATCCATATAGACTTCGTAATGAATGACCGCATTGAGCGGAAGCCGGTCAACCTGATCTGGTTTATCAGCCGGCCAGCCCAATGTAACTGTCGTTACAGGTACAACACCTTTCGGAAGCTTTAGCGTTTCAATTAACTTATGAGCCATATAGGTAGTAGTACCAAGGTAACATATTCCCAATCCTTTTGATTCCGCTGCAATACAAACTGTCTGAGCTACTAAAATGGCATCAATGGCAGCGGTAATAAAGGAGAGAAAGTTATCATACCCTGGATCAGCTTTCCGGAGCAGGCACCATTTATTGAACCTGTTGAAATCAGCACAGAAAGTAAGAACAACAGGAGCTTCAGTGATCATTTTCTGATTGAAATGAAAGGGAGCAAGCTCTCTCTTTTTTTCATCATCCCTGGTTACTATAATGCTGTATACCTGCATGTTGCCTGTAGTTGATGCCCTGCATCCCAAAGTTAGAATATCATTAAGCAGTTCATCATCCAAAGGATCTGAAGTATATTTCCGTATAGTTCGTCTTTCAAGTAAAATATCTGTAAATGACGACATAGCTTTCAGGTATTAATTGTCTTACAAAGTAAACAAATTCCCGTCAGGCTTCGGAATCTGTGAGAATGATTTTATTATATCAGCAAACAGCAGTTAATAACTGAGACTACAGCATGTTGCTGTCAGGGCATCATGTGCCACGGGAAGATTATCCGCCTTATAAAAGAAAATCTGCAGAAGATTAATGTTGTTTTTCTGAAGAATGTTTTTTAAACTTGTTATTGAAAAGACGGGAGACGGGAGTCGGAAGTCGGAAGCAAGGCTTCGGTCTTCGGTCTTCCGGCTTCCGACCAAAATATATTTCTTAAACTAAACTAATTATCGATACCATGAGCAGACCGGTTACACTTTTTACTGGACAATGGGCAGATTTGCCATTTGAAACTGTTTGTCAGAAAGCTAAATCATTTGGTTATGACGGACTTGAGATCGCATGCTGGGGCGATCATTTTGAAGTGAATAAAGCTGATGAGGCATATTGCAGGAAGAAAAAAGAGATCCTTGCAAAGTACGGACTTAAGGTATTTGCCATCTCGAATCATCTTGTGGGGCAGGCAGTTTCCGATCAGATCGATGAGAGGCATAAAAGCATCCTTCCCGACTATGTCTGGGGAGATGGAAAACCGGAAGGAGTAAGGCAGCGTGCTGCCCAGGAGATGATAAGGACAGCCGAAGGGGCCAAAAAAATGGGAGTTGGAATAGTTAACGGATTCACAGGAAGTCCGATATGGCATCTTATTTACTCGTTTCCACCCGTTACTCCTGCCATGATTGATGAGGGTTTTGCAGATTTTGCTGCAAGATGGACCCCCATCATGGATAAATATCACGAACTTGGAATAATCTTTGGCCTTGAGGTTCATCCGACTGAGATAGCATTCGATATTGCATCAGCCCGCAGGACACTTAAAGCAATTAATAATCACCCTAATTTCGGATTTAACTTCGACCCGTCACATCTTGGCTACCAGGGTGTTGATTATGTTAAATTCATTTACGAGTTTTCCGATAAGATATTCCATGTTCATATGAAGGATGCCGGATGGTCAAAAGTGCCGGTTGAAGCCGGGGTTTTCGGCGGACATACAGAATTTGGAACACTCGGCAGATACTGGGATTTCAGAAGTCTGGGACATGGCAATATTAATTTTGAGGAGATCATCAGGGCTCTTAACAGAATCAAGTATACAGGACCTCTATCGGTGGAATGGGAAGACAGCGGTATGGACAGGGAATTTGGCGCCACAGAGGCATGTGCTTTTGTTAGGAAAGTCGATTTTCCTTCATCTAACATTGCATTTGATGCTGCTTTTGAGAAAAAATAAGTTCATAACAACAAATTAACGAAACTATAACCTAACAATCAAAGAATGGATAATACTAAGAAAGTTCAGCTTTTCAATGCAAGTTGCGTTGCATTGGTTGTAACAGCTCTGGCCTTTGCAACAAGAGGCTCATTCGTTGAAGCATGGGCCACTGAATTCGACCTCACACATACGCAGGTCGGATGGATAATAGGTACCGCTTTCTGGGGATTTACCCTTGCCATGGTTTTCGGAGGCCCGCTTGTTGATATAATTGGTCTTGGCAGGATCATCTCCATTGCCTTTTTCTGCCACGTTGCAGGTATTGTACTAACAATCATTGCAACAGGTTTCTGGACGCTGTTTATTTCAACATTGCTTATCGGTATTGCCAACGGAAGTGTCGAAGCTGCATGCAATCCACTGATAACAAGCATGTACACAGACGACAAAACCCGCCGACTGAACAGGTTTCATGCATGGTTTCCTACAGGGATAGTTATTGGCGGACTTGTAGTATATCTGTTCAATAACATAGGACTGAACGACTGGCGCTATGCAATGGGAATAATGCTCCTTCCAACATTTGTATATGGATATATGTTTCTTAAAAAACAATTTCCGCAGACGGAAAGAGTTGTTTCAGGATTTTCATACAAGGATATGCTGAAAGCCTGCGTAAGTCCTTTATTCCTTTTCATGGCTGCCTCAATGCTTCTGACAGCAGCAACGGAGCTGGGAACAAACCAGTGGATATCAGCCCTGCTTGCAAATGTCTCAGATAACCCGATTCTCCTGCTCGTCTGGATCTCGGGAATCATGGCAGTGGCCCGCCAGTTCGGGGGAACAGTAATCCACAATCTGAAATCGACAGTGGTACTGCTGACATCATCCGTTCTGGCCTTTATAGGGTGTCTTCTTATGGGCTATACCAGCGGTGCTCTGGTATTCGCATCAGCCGGAATATTTGCTCTTGGAATTGCATTCTTCTGGCCTTCAATGCTTGGTTTTGTATCGGAAAACATTCCGCAGAGCGGAGCCCTCGGCCTGGCAATTATGGGAGGTGTCGGATTTCTGGGAGGAGCTATAGCCCAGCCTGTTATGGGTGCAATTTTTGATGCCCAGACAGCAGCCTCCATTCCCGTGGGACAGACAATTGAAGCTCTGAAAGCAGCTGCAGCGGGAACACAGGAGGCAGCAACTTGGGCTCAGGTACAACTCACAGGCGGTGCACTCACTTTGAGAATGGTAGCATTGGTACCTGCCGTACTCATAGTAAGCTTTACGTTCCTGCATATATGGAAGAGGAAGCAAGTGTAAAAAAGGCGAAGGGCGCAGTGCAAAGGGCGCAGGGCAAAGGGCGCAGGGCGCAGGGTAAAGGGCGGAGGTCAACAGATTGATAAAGTATCAGAACTTAAATTGGAACTCTCTCCCCCCCTTTACGAAGTAGAGAGGGGGCCGGGGGGTGAGTTCATGAAATTAATTAAATAAATTTTTGATTATGAAAAAAATAAAAATGGGTATGATAGGCGGAGGAATCGGAGCCTTTATAGGTGATGCTCACCGCCGTGCATCAAGGATCTGCAACGATTTTGAAATGGTCGGTGGTGTTTTTGATGCTGATTATGAAAAGAGTAAGCAATTTGCTAAAAAGGAGGGAATTCCTGCCGAGCGCTGCTATAAAACAGTAGATGCTCTTATAAAGGCAGAGACAGCTATGCCTGCCGATAAACGTATGGAGGTGGTTGCCATTGTCACTCCCAATGCTCTGCACTTCCCGTTTGCCATAGCACTTCTTACAGCAGGATTCCACCTTGTATGTGAAAAGCCAATGACCATGACTGTAGAGGAAGCAGTTGAACTTGAGAAGCTTGTAGCCAAAAAGAAACTGACTTTTGCTCTTACTCACACATATACCGGATACCCTATGGTAAGGCAGATGCGCGATATCATTGCTAAAGGAACTCTAGGAACCATTCAGAGAATAGATGCGCAATATTACCAGGGATGGATCAATTCTATCATCCACGGGACAGAAAGCAGGATTACCGGCGTTTGGAGGCTCGATCCAAAACATGCCGGAGCAAGCAGCTGCATGGGCGATATAGGAGTACATGCATTTAACCTTATCGAATACACAACAGGGCTGGAAATAAAGGAGGTACTCTCTGACCTTAATCCTGTCAAAGAGGGGGTCAAACTTGATCTCGATGGGACTGTACTGGTAAGATTCAGTAAAAATCTTAAAGGGGTAATCAGGGCCAGCCAGGTTTGCGGCGGTGAGGAAAACAATCTGACAATAGCAGTATACGGGTCAAAAGCCAGTCTCAAATGGGGTCAGGAAAATCCAAATTACCTGACCATGCTCAGCGATACAGAACCTGCAAAGATCTTCAAACCCGCGCACGGATACAACGATAAGTTAGCTGAAGCCAGCCACACAATGCCAAACGGTCACCCGGAGGGAATTTATGAAGCCCTGGCAAATATCTACAAAGGCACTGCTAAATCCATCAGAGGTGAGAAGTTCACGCCAGGCGAGTTCCCGACAGTGCACGATGGTGTGAGGGGGATGAAATTTATCCACGCTGTTGTTGAGTCGAATAAGGCCGGGAATAAGTGGGTGAAAGTTTAGGCGCAGGGCACAGGGCGCAGGGCGCAGGGCACAGGGCGCAGGGCTTAAGGAAAAAGGTTCCCCTCCCGGGAGATGAAAGAGCGAGCGAAGCCGAGCTCATGGGTGGGTTTTTAATAAAGGCAGACCTGAAATTATTCTTACAAATAATATTATAAATTTTCTCATATGAGCAAAACAGATAGTCTATCAAGACGTAAGTTTCTTGGCATAGCATCAGCTGCAGCCGGATTATCAATAATACCCTGGAGGGCACATAGTTCATATCCTTCAGTATTACAAAACACCGGTAAACCCGACTCAAATTTCGGAGGGGTTCAGGTTGGCGCTATAACCTACAGCTGGCGAAGTATGCCCGGCGCGCCGGAAGATATTATTAAATACTGTCAGCAAACCGGCATCAGTTCGATAGAACTTATGGGTGACGTTGCTGAAAAATATGCAGGAATACCTGCCGGAATAGAAGGCAGTGAGAAGAGATGCAAATGGCGTCTTTCAACGCCTATGAATAAATACAATGATCTAAGGAAGATGTTCAACAATGCAGGTATAAACATTCATATTGCAAAGTTTTCACCGGGAAACTGGACAGAAGCGGAAATTGATTATTCATTCAAGGCTGCAAAAGCGCTTGGTGCAATTGGTGTATGTAATGAAATCGGAGATGACCCCTGCAAAAAAATGGGACCAATAGCAAAGTCTAACGGGATGGTTGCAATATTTCATAATCATCTTCAACCCGGGGAACCCGGCTGGACTTTCGAGAAGTTCCTTGATTATTCTCCGGCTAACATGCTCAATTTTGATGTCGGTCATTATTTTGGCGCCACAGGACTTCATCCGAATGGCATTATAGAAAAACTGCATGACCGGATCATAAGTATTCATGTAAAGGACAAAACAGGACCAAAAGATAATCCTGCAAATACTAACATGCCATGGGGAAAAGGCACAACCCCGATAGCTGATATCCTTCTGCTCATTAAGAAGAACAAGTGGCCGGTAAATGTTGATATTGAGCTTGAATACCCTGTTCCGAAAGGATCAGATGCCGTAGCGGAAGTAAGGAAATGCGTTGAATACTGCAAAAATATCCTTAGCTGAATATGAGAGATAAAAGAATCTTGTTTCAGCTTTTCGCAGCTCTTTGCTCAATTTTAATACTCTGTGGCAGCTGTGAAAAAAATAACAATAAAAGTCCTGTCAGGGTTCTTATTCTCAGTGGCAAAAATAATCACGAATGGAGTAAAACCACTCCCCTTCTTCAACGGATATACATTGAGACAAGGCTCTTCACTGCAGACGTCACTGATGAACCTGATACTCTTGATTTTAATTCATTTAAGAGGTATGATGTTATTGTAAGTAACCGGAATACATGGCCTGATAATGACATCCGGATGACTCCTGAATGGGAAAAGGATTTCATGCAATATATCAGAGAAGGTGGAGGTGCAGTCTTTATTCATGCCGGAGCATCATCATTCTACACATGGGAAGACTACCACAGTATCGGGATCGGAAGATGGGGAAAAGAGACCAGTCATGGGAAACCACAGAGGGGTAAAGTTTATGGATTCGATCAGGATCATCCGATAACGAGAGGAGTTATAGATTTCTTTATTGTTGATGAACTCTGGGAAAAGACTGATATACATCCCGATGCTATTCCTATTGCATCTATTTCATGGAGTGATGAAACTGATGGACATAAGGCTGACGAAAAAGCTCTTTTCACATGCCAGACAGGCAAAGGAAGAAGCTTTTATACAATCCTCGGACATGATGAAAGAGCATTGCTGAACACCGGTCTTCAAACATTGCTTATCAGAGGAACCCTATGGGTTGCAGGAAGGGAAAAAATGCCGGAGCTGCAGCAGGAACTTGCTGCCAGAGATCAGGAGAACAGAACATTATCATGGGAAAAAACAGATACTTCCTTTTGTCTTAAGAATGGTGTTCATCCGGTGTGGAAATTCAATTTTAATAACCGGTATGGCAGACCATACTTCCACCCTGTATCAGCTTCAGGAACAATCCTGACCTGTGTTGATCCCCCTGATCATCCATGGCACATTGGATTATGGTTCTGCTGGAAATTTATAAATAAGGTGAACTACTGGGAGTTCCTTGATGAATTTAAAACTGAAAAGACCGGTTATAGATCTGCCGGGATAACGGAGATAAAGAATATTAGTTTTAAGAACAACGATGATTTCTCAGCAGAAATTGAAATGGATATTTCATATCACCCTGATGGTGGAGAGAATGTTCTGACTGAGAAAAGTGTGATCGCTATTTCGCCTCCTTCTGATAATGGAAGTTATTACATAGACTATGACAATACATACACTGCTGTAGTTGAAGAGGTTATACTCGACCGCACTCCTGTCACTACGGAACCGGGAGGCAGGACATGGGGTGGTTATGCAGGGTTGTCTGTAAGATTCAGCCAGGACTTTACTGATCCGTTTATTATTGCGCCAACAGACAGTGCAGATTACAAAAAAAACAGCTGGGTGTATATGGGATTCAATACCCTGACAGGAGATACAGCAGGAATGTCAATAATTCAGGATCCGGGATTTACAACCACGAATACAAGCTGGTACATTATCAGAACGCCGGATATTCCATTTTTCTACTACAGTCCGGCGGTGTTATACGACGGAAAGATCATTCTTAATAAGGGAGACCAGCTACATCTTAAATACAGGGTGTGTATCATTCCCGGGAAAACCGGAAGGGAAGAACTGGAGAAGAAATACAATGAATATGTTAATCAGATTTAATTGCAACTAAGATTCATAATAGCATGGAAAGGAAAGATGTTAAACGTTCATTAACCCGCAGGGATTTTGTTCAAAAATCGGCAATCGGTGCAGCTGGCATAGCTTTGTTACCCACAATTTTGCCATCCTGTTCTGACCGAAAACCCGCCACCAGCAGGATCAATATTGCCCATATCGGGGTTGGCGACAGAGGTAAATGGGAGCTTATGTATTACCTCCTTCCGCTGAAAGGTGCAATAAATAATGCTGTTTGCGATGTTCACAGGAACCGTCGCGAGGAGGCTGCTGCAGAAATAAACCAGTTTTATAAGAATAACAATGATCCGGTACCTGAGTGTATCGCCTACCTCGGTTTTGAAGAGATACTGCAGCGTGACGACATTGATGCTGTGCATATTACCACACCCGATCACTGGCATGTACCTGCTGCAATAAAAGCAGCCCGGGCAGGCAAACACATCATGCTTGCAAAACCACTTGGACTTAGCTATCCTCAAAACCTTATCCTGGCTAAAGAACTGGCAGCCAATAATGTCCGTTTTCATTACGGCACCCAGCAAAGAACGTCACCCCATATGAAACTTGGGTATGACATGATAAGGGAGGGACTTTTAGGGGAGATTGAACGCGTTGATGTCTGGGCACCTGGCAAGAATCCTGTGGAGAGTCCGGTATGCAATGAAGTTCCGGTGCCACCGGATTTTGATTTCGACAGGTGGACAGGACCGGCGCCCTTGAGGCCATATTGCCCCGACCGCGTGACCAATAACAGCTCATGGTTCAACTATGATTACAGTATAGGCTTTCTTGGCGGCTGGGGCGCTCATCCACTCGACATACTTGTTTGGATACTTAAGGAGAAGATTTCGGGTGTCTATTCATGCGAGGGTACAGGGCAATTCTGGGCACCGGGCGGATTGTACAACAATATCTGGTCCTGGGATGTCATCTGCAAATATCAGAATGGACCTGAAGTACACTTTGTAAGTGATGATATTGCAATGAACGGCGTTCTGAATCATCGCGATTTAAAAGAGACTAACGGCACAACATTCTATGGTACAAAAGGGTGGTTATCACTTAGTCGAGGCACTGCACAGTCAAACATCCCTGAAATAAACCAGAAGATCAATAATTTCCCGAAAACCGATGGCGGCTGGATAAAAAGTGAACTTAACACAATGGGACAGGCATTTCTTGATGTTATAAACGGGAAAACATCTGAACTGTGCCCTCTTGATGATGCAATATTATCAGATACAATCAGCCATATGGGAGATATAGCTATCCGCTCAGCAAGAAAAGTAACCTGGGACCCCGTAAAAGGTGAAGTAGTTGGAGATCCGGAGGCAAATGGATTATATATCAGGGAAATGAGGAGTCCGTATGGGGTGTAAGACAAAAGACAAAAGACAAAAGACAAAAGACAAAAGTTAGGGAAGGATGTTCCCCTCTTGGGAGGGGTTAGGGGTGGGTTTTTATGAAGACAAAAGACAGAATGAGTATAAGGATAACCACACTTCTCCTGATCCTAAGCAGTTTTCTGCTGAATGGACAGAAGAGTGAAGAGATAATAAAATCGATCTTTGATGCTGCCCTGACTGACCTGACTGCCTACCGGCATCTTGAATACCTTTGCAAAAACACTAAAGGCAGGTTGCCGGGTTCACCTGCTGCGGCAGAAGCGGTGGAATACACCAGGCAGGCCCTTATTAAGGCAGGTGCCGATACAGTTTGGCTACAAAGAGTCCCGGTTCCTCATTGGGAAAGGGGCTATGAGGATTGCAGAGTGATATCCGCTGTTCTTGGAACTTCAGATCTGACCATTTCAGCACTCGGTTTATCAGTTGGAACAACAAGTGACGGAATAATAGCAGGAGTAGTTGAAGTAAAAGATTTTGAAGAACTTAAAACAATCGGGAGATCCAAAATAGAAGGTAAAATAGTTTTCTTCAACAGGCCGGTCGATAACTCACTTATTAACACATTTGCAGGTTATGGTGGAGCTGTTAACCAGAGAACACAGGGTGCCTCTGAAGCATCAAAGTATGGAGCTGCTGCTGTTATTGTAAGATCGGCAACCCAGGCTCTTGATGACTTCCCTCATACTGGAATGACCCGTTATGCCGAAAATATTAAAATGATCCCGGGAATTGCAAATGGGAAGCGCTGCAATAGCATCGCTCATCTATCTGATTGATTTAATGGATCTCTAACTGAATAATCTCCCCCACAATCTGAACAGGAACCATGAAGAGACTATGGCTATTGCTGAAGAGATTGCGAAATAGACATAGTTGCCATAAATCAAATGTCCGGTGGCAAAGAACAGACAATAAACTGACAAGCAGCCCAGACTCATGCAGGCCAGTCCGACAGGGACACTCCAGTCTTTATCAGCATCTTTTACATCAGCTTTTGCTGCAATGTCTTTCCATCCGGGACCACCCGGACGTATTTTTTCATAGAACTGAATAAGTACTTTTTCTTCAGTTGGTTTTGTAACAAATGTTACAATTACCCAGATAATGGTGTTTAACAGTACGATGATTACGAATTTCAGAGCATCCCAGAATGCAAGATCCAGATTATATCCAAAGATCATTACATTGCCCTGGTCAATACGTGTTAAACAGAAATGTTCAATTACAATAAAAATTGCTGAAAAAATTATGGCTCCTGCCATTGCAGATATTTCAGACCAGGCATTTATCCGCCACCAGAACCATCTTAAAAGATATATCAGGCCGGTACCGGCTCCAATCATGATCATATACTGAAACGCCTGTAATGCATTTTCTAATAACAGAGCAAGCATAGCAGAGAGGATCATGAATGCAACTGTCCATAACCGACCTATCAGTACCTTTTTAGACTCGGATGCTTCACGATCAATGAACCTGACATGGAAATCATTAACCAGATATGAAGCTCCCCAGTTAAGCTGCGTTGAAACGGTTGACATAAATGCTGCGTACAGAGAAGCCAGGACTATACCTAAAATTCCGCCGGGCAAAAACTCACGCAACATTATAGGGTATGCTATATCATTATGCATGAATTTTGCAGGTACATCTTTATAGCTGGCAGCCATTGAAGCTATATCTGGAAAAACTACCAGGGAACCTAACCCGACAATTATCCATGGCCAGGGCCTTACAGCATAGTGCATCATATTAAAAAAAAGAGTTGCTCCAACTGCATGTTTTTCTGATCTTGCCGAAAGCATTCTCTGGGCAATAAAACCTCCTCCGCCCGGCTCTGACCCGGGATACCATGCAGCCCACCACTGAATTGTAAGTGGTATGATAAAAACCGTTGCCAGCATTAACGGATCCGAAAAGTCGGGCATCAGGCTTATTTTATCACTTACAAGCTCACTATTAAGAAGATTCGACATCCCCCCAACCCTTGGCGATCTGATAACCATAACAGCCGGAATAACAGCTCCTCCCAATGCCAGAACAAACTGAAAGAAATCGGTCCAGATTATTGATTTGAGCCCACCCAGGGAACTGTAAAAGACCGTAACTACACTAACTACCGTCAATACTAACAGGGGATTGATATTTGTTATAATTGAGGTGACCTTGATAAATGCCAGACAAGATCCTGCAAGTACCAGAACATTAAAAAAGAAACCCAGATAGAGTGCCCTGAATCCTCTTAAAGCTGCAGCAGTTTTTCCGCTGTAACGGATCTCATAGAATTCAAGATCTGTCATGATTCTCGAACGGCTCCATAGTTTTGCATATACAAAAACTGTGAGCATGCCCGACAGAAGGAAAGATAACCATAACCAGTTTCTGGCTACACCTCCCGTACGAACCATATCTGTAATAAGGTTGGGTGTCGCTATCGAAAAGGTGGTAGCAACCATTGAGAATCCAAGTAGCCACCATGGCATATTCCGCTTTGAAAGAAAAAAACTTTCCGAGTCTTTTCCGCCGCTCTTGCTGGTCAACATACCAATAATGGTTAATATAACCAGATAGACAATTATTATAATCCAGTCTGTTCTTCCTAACTCCATTGCGGAAAGTGACTTTTTATGATATTAAAATTACCATCCCTTAGTTTTATCTAAACTCATTGGAATTTTACCAGACTTAATATAACATCTGAAATTCTCCACAAACTGCTGTATCTTCCTTTCGTCAAGGTTTTGACAATAACCGGCACTGTGAGGCGTCATAAGCAGGTTTGGTTCATCCCATAGCGGACTGTCAGCCGGACATGGCTCTTTTTCAAGTACATCAATACCTGCACCCGCAAACCCAGAATGCCCAGTGTCATATTGCCAATGTCTCTTCCGACAATGATCTCCCATCTGTGCTCTTTCATCAAATCCCTCTGATGGTGGATATTACGGGCAAGTGCAAGGAACATTGTAACGGCATGTGAAGCGACAACTGAAGTTATTGATCTGCCTGTATTTGTGAGTATTATATCACTATTCCTGAATTCAGGATACATCACCTGCTCCACCCCGGTTGAATTTGTCTGCACCCATTTCAGATTTTTTGCCTGTGAAAGATTCTCTTTATCAATATTACCGTATAATACCTCTATATCATCAATATATTCATTCAATGTTTCATCTGCATCAAGAAACCGGATATCAGCAAAAGGCTCCAGCTCTGCAAGTATTTTTTTTACCCCGGATGAAGGCGGAATGATCGTAATAAGAGTCTTTATCTTTCTTTTCATCAGATCAGGAGAAAAAACATTTTAATAATTCACCTCATTAATAGTTTAATTATTTCCTGCCACCAAGTATATCTTTTGCCTGGGAAATAATGCCTCCGTAATCGCTTGCAAGAGCAATCCAGTTTACTCCACGCTTCTCCCAAACTTCAAATGGCCAGCCTGCTGTTCCCAGAGGTATTCCTGACGCTTTTACTTTCCTGCAAACTTCGTCAAATACTTTATTTACTTCAGGATCATCCAGCTGGTTCAGCTTGCCCATGGAGCCTGAAAGATCAACCGGACCGACACAAATACTACCTAAACCCTCTACCTTCAGAATCTCATCCAGGTTCTTTACTGCTTCCATAGACTCAACCTGGATAATGACCATAGGTTCTGATTCCGATATTCTGAGATAGTCTGGAAAAGATGTCTGACCATACCTGTTTGCCCGCCTTACTCCGCAACCGCGTATGCCTTTCAAAGGATAACGGCATGCCTGAACAGCTGCCCTGGCTTCTTCGGCAGAGTTCACCATAGGGATTATTATTCCGGCAGGAGCAAGATCGAGAACAGGTTTAATGACCTCAGCCCTGTTCCATGGCACTCTTACCAGCGGAGCACAATCGGTGCCTTTCAGAGCAATAATATGCTTCATGGCTGATTCAATTGTTATGGGTGCATGCTCCATGTCAATCCAGGTAAAATCATACCCTGCTTCTCCGGCAAGTTCACTGACCGTCAAATCATTCAGTGAGATGATAAGACCTTTTAATACTCTGCCGGTTTTGATGCCGGAAATAAATTTGTCGTAATTACTGATACTCATGTTATTATTTTTTAAATCACTCTTTTATATTAACGCAATTCCGGGGTTTACTTCCCCGTAAAACTCTCACCACATCATCAATTACCTCGTGGTGCAGGTTAACGATCGACTCCTCTGTATACCATGCAACATGTGGTGTAAGAACTACATTCTTCATTGTAAGCAATTCACTGTCTGTTGCCAACGGTTCATATTCAAATACGTCAAGACCTGCCCCGGCAATTCTTCCGGACTTTAAGGCAGAAATAAGATCTTGCTGATTAATCAGTCCACCTCTTCCTGTATTAATGATGGTGGCCGATGGTTTCATCTTTTTAAAAAGAGTCTTATTGAACAAATACCTGGTTTCCGGACTGAGCGGCGTATGAAGGCTGATATGGTCCGATCTGATAACAAGGCCATCGAGTGTGGTCTTTGTTCTGATGCAAAAGCCCTTTTCTCAAGTTCAAATCCCTCTTCCCTGTGATCTGCAATAACGACCTTCCTGCTCATTAATCAGCCTCCCCCCTCTTCAGCCAGGCCACTTTTTGTTCTGATTTATGAGGCTGTCCTATAATATCTCTGTAAAGATCCGGCCTCCTTGCCTGCAAATATCTGTATCCGCCAGACTGGGTAAGTTTTTCAGGAGTGATCACAGCAGTTACAAAATCATCACCAAGGGTTCGGCACTCTGATATGACATCTCCAAAAGGATCAATTATCATTGAGCAACCATTCTTCAGCTGATCATCATCCATTCCTATCGGATTTGAAAAGACGACATAGATCCCATTATCATAAGCTCTTGATGGCAACCATTTCATCAGCCAGCCCCGCCCTTTCATCCCATCAAACTCAAGCCTCAGAGATGTCGGATCGGACTCCCTGTTCTTCCACAATTCAGGATCAACAAATCCGGCACCGGGACGTGGAGAAGGAGTGCACATTGTGACATGCGGTGCAAAGATAATATCTGCTCCAAGCAGTCTGGTGGCCCTTACGTTTTCTATGATATTATTATCGTAACAGATCAGTATACCACACTTCCATCCCAGCAGGTCGAATACACAGTATTCATTTCCGGGAGTAATAAATTCATTTACAAATGGGTGAAGTTTCCGGTATTTTGCCACCACTCCTGATTTATCAACACAAACATAAGTCTTGTATATCCTGTCATCCCTGTCCTTTTCGAATAAACCAGCCAGTACAACAATTTTGTTATCGGCAGCAATGCTGATAAGCCTTTTGATACTTGGTCCTTCAGGTACATTTTCAGACAGGTTAAGCATTTCAGCCAGTGAGAGTTTTGTGGCAAAAGTATATCCTGTAACCGAACACTCATGAAAAGCTACTACAGCCGATTCACCCGATGCAGCACTACCGGCCAGGTATTCAATTCTTGATAAATTGTACTCCTTGTCTCCGCTCCTGTTCTCAAACTGGGCTGTGGATATCCTTATCTTTTTCATGAGACAAATTTTTCAGGTTAATAGAGTCTTAATACTCCATGGTTCACGTTCCGTCTTTGTCAGCATCGCATTAGCTTCTGCATCACCAGGAAACTCTTCTTTCACCGGATCCCAGCGGAGTTTTCTTTTCAGAGTCATTGCAATGTTCCCTATATGAGCCATGGTAGCAGTTCTGTGCATATCCTCAACCGGATGGTAGGTCGGCTTCCGTGACCTGATACATTTCAGAAAATTTGCATGCTCGCTTTCGTCAGTGTACAGGTGTAACTCATTTTCTCCAATCACTGAATTGAGTATTTCCTGTGAACTTGCCTCAAGGGTTCCCCGCCAACCTTTTACATGAAGCCACCCTTCTGTACCCTCACAGAAAATTTCAACAAAATCAGAGTGAACATCCAGCACAACACCGTTTTCATAATTAAATGTGAGTCTGAATTTATTGAATGCATCATAGATTCCGGATTCAGGAGCTGTGCCTTCGCCTGAAACTTCAACAGGGCCTGTCTTTTCAGAACTGTTGATCCATTGTGCATTATCTATCATATGAGCACCCCAGTCTGCCAGGCTTCCTCCTGAATAATCATTTATCCATCTGAAATTATAGTGGCAGCGACCTGGTGTGTAAGGGGAATACGGCGCAGAACCCAGCCACATGTCATAATTAAAACCAGCCGGTACCGGTTGTTCTGTCGGATCCGGATTATAATAATAGAGCTGTGAAAAAGCACCCGGCAATCCTACCCTCATTCTCAGAAGCTTTCCAATCCGTCCGTTGCGTACAAGCTCCGCCATCTTGTGATACTGAGGTATCGACCTGTCTTCAAGGCTCGACTGGAAGAGCTGTGAGGAATTGCTTACAAAATCACTCAGCATCCTTCCCTGAGGTACAGTGAGAGTAGGCTTCTCACAGCAGACATCTTTCTTTTTGCCCAGGGTGAGCAAAGATATTGGCACATGCCAGTGGTCAGGTGTTGAGATCTGAACTGCATCAATATCCCTCTGTTCAAGTAACTCTCTGAAATCACCATAGACTCTGCAATCATTATTCCCGTATTTCTCATCAATTATCGATTTGGCTTTAATCGCTCTTGATGAATCCACATCGCATGATGCAACAACGCGACAGTCATCGAGCTTCAGATAGGCAGCAAGGTTCCAGTTTATGCCGTGGTCGCCGGTACCAATCATTCCCAGAGTGATTTTATCATTTGCTCCAAAGGCACATGATGGTATAATTGTTGGTAAAACAATGGACCCGCCTGCCAGCAAGCTGCCGGTACGAATGAACTTTCTTCTGCTAATTGTCATATCTAAAGAGTTAGTTTTCCGATAATTCCTTAATGTAACTGTTCCAGGTTTTCATAGACCTCGCAAGAAATTCTGCAGGATCACCTGCAATATTATAGCACTGAAGTCCGACCGGACCTCTATAATTATTATCCCTTAAAAGCATGAGAACACTTAACACATCAAAAGATCCCTCACCCAGAGGTTGTATTAGGCGGTCCCATTCCATCTCATTTGTCATGCCATCATCGGCGCCATTAATTGATACAGCAGCAAGATAAGGTATTGAATTAATAAGCTTTTCTTCAAGCTTGTTCCTATCATCAGTCTTCAGGAAATGGCAAAGGTTGAATACTGCTCCGACATTCTTTCTGTTGATTTTCTCAGTAAGCCTGACACTATCTTCAACCTTCTCAAGCCAGAATCGGGAATGAGGATAGAGGGCAATTTTAACATTATACTGTTGTGCTAAATCGGCAAGCTTCTGAATTACAGGCACACATAACCTGTCTCCTTCCGGATCAGAAGGTTTGAATTGTACACTGTGAATGTGCAGCCATAATGTTACTCCCCTGTCTCTTACCTTTCTGATGAAATCGACCAGCTTCGGGTCATATGGTTCCTCTTTTTCAAGATCGATCTGGATATAGACCATGGAAACAGGAAGATTTAACCTGTCCATGATTTCGAGTTTTTCCCCGGAATTCTCAAGTCCTTCCAGCTCAATCCCGTCAAAGCCAAGTTGATTCAGAATGGATGCCTGATCTTCAAATGTATAATTCCCGGTTAACAAAAAGGCATCTTCGAAACAGAAAAAATCCGGATCAAACCTCTGCCCGCAAAGGTTAATGGAGAGGGCAAAAACAATAAAAAATGAAACAATGACTGATCTCATATAATTGCGATTCAGTTAAATAATGAAAAGAGATCTCAACAGGCTCCAGCCTATTTCTTCTTTTTCATCACAAGAAAGAATCCTCCGGCCAGGACTACAACAACACCGGCGATTATTGCAATAGTAGTTGTATTTCCTTTCGATTCAGCAGCTTCATCCTCTGCGGTATAATAAAAAGTAGGTTTAGCATCGGTGTCTATGTTAACCGTATCTTTCTTTGGTTTTGGCTGTTCCTGTGCTGATGCCATATTAACTGCCATTAATAAAATGGCGATTGAAAAAATCAAAACTATCTTCTTCATCTTTAAGTAATTAATTGTTAATTATTTAACACTATCTGCAAGTTCATCATATTTCTCAGCAATATCCGGATCTGTACCTCTGTAGGTATCTGCCAGGGCTTTTATCGCCGGTTTGTACCCCGGATTCATCGTGAGACACGTCCGGAGAAGTTTTCTCGCTCTCATTAAATCTGTTTTCAAAACTATCCCTGACAGAGCAACATATGCTTCAAAGTACTTTCTATCAGCATCAATGAGCTTCTCATAATATTTCATGGCCTCATCATTTCTGTTCTCCGCCATGGCAATATTGCCAACATACATCAGGGCCGGTTCAAATTCAGGATTTATCTCCAGACATTCTTTCAGCAACGAATCAGCCTTATGCTTTTCCCCAAGATTATAAAGAGCAGCAGCAAAATTATAAAAAATCATTTCATCCTTGTCATCAAACTCAAGCGCCTTTTCAAAGTAATTAACAGCCTTGCTGTTTTTCCCTTCTGACAAAGCAAGATAGCCATAATATGCATCTTTTGATTTCCGCTCAAGCACAGCACATATAGGAACGCTGTCGGCATATATAATATGTATGGTATTCCCCGGAGGCCAGATGCCATTCCTGAGTTTGTAAGGGGAGATATACCTGTTGACCACAATTGCGTAATCCCAGTCCGACTGGCTCCTCTCCTCATACCTGAAATAAGATGTCTCTGTTTGAGGATGGTTCCTGAACTGCCAGTGAACAGAATATGTGGCATTTACTTTGACCTTATCTGTAAACGTTTTATTTTCAAGATAATCTATCAGCCATTCTGAAGCCTCCGTCTGGCTGACATAGTAATAATCTGTTTCATAATTGCTCCATGCCCCCCTGAGACCACCGGTGATCTGATTGTAATATAGATAGAAATAGCGCTGGTTTTTTATCATGTAACTGACCGGATGTATGGCAAGGAATGCAAACATAATCATGACTGCCCACCTTAAATACTTTTTTGAAACTGACTCATAGAGGAAATTAAATCCCTCACTGGCAAGCAGTACAAGGGCCGGGTAGATGAAAAGAAACTGCCGCCATGAGCTGTAAAGATTCGACTTTTCATAAATAGCAAACAAAACAGGAAACAGTAAGGAGAACAGAATAAAAGCATATATTATCCATTTATTGTTTCGTAAAGTCTGTTTTATCAGCAGAAGAAACACGATCAAACCTGACAAAACCAGTAAAGGGATTGTAATAACCATCGATTTAGGCAGGTAATACCATGGCATGAAATCAGACCATTCAGCTTTCCCTTCAAATAACTGCCTGAATGTATCAGGATAATGGGTCATAACCTGATACGCTTTAATTACATTTCTTAAGGGATCCTGCAAGGCATATGGCCATAAAAGGATGCTTAAGAAATAGGAAATGAATGATATACAGGTGATAAGCAATAATTTAAAAATAATCTCCTTCCTATCCACATACCCATCTTTAAAATACCTTGCTATATAGAACAGGAGAATAAAAAAGTACATATAACATATAAGCACCATTCCTGCAGCCCTTATGCTGATAGTCAATGCTATGCTTAATGTCAGAAGTATTGTAACCGAACCGGAAAACCTTCTGTCGGAATAAAGGAGTTTAATTAAAAAAAATGTTGATGAAATATAACCCAGCGCGAACGGAATATCCTTGAGATTGTTATGTGAATGTCCCATAAATGCAGGTGTTATGGCGAAAAGCAACATAACAACAATACCTGAGCGGTATCCTGAAAGCCATATTGCGAAAAGGGCAGTTACCATCATGGTGAGCCAGCCGGCTAATGAGCTCATGATATGGCGGAAACCATAGACATCTTCAATTCCCAGCCAGTTGATGATTATCGTTACAAGGTTATCGAAGGACTGGCCATAATACATCAGGTGCCATACAGGGTTACTCAGTGAAGATCTGTCCTCTCCCCCTGTGGCAAAATAGTTATATACCGACTGAGACTGGTTGTAATGAAGAACTTCGTCGCACGTTATGCCTGCATTTCGTGATGTTAAAAGGATAAGTACAAGAATCAAAACAGAGAGTGTCCAAAAAGCATATTTCAGAGTAGATCCCTTCATCACTTATCATCTCCGGAACCATAAATCTTCCTTATGAAATAAACCGGACGGTTTTGTGATTCCTTATAGCTTCTGTAGACATATTCTCCCAATATGCCAAGGAACACCAGCTGAATGGATCCCAGAAAATAGATGCTGAGCAGTATTGAAGGCAAACCAGAAACTGCAATTCCGTATGCTTTTGCAATCAGGACGTAAATACCTGCAGCCATAAATACCAGTGTGCCTATTGTACCCAGAACAAGGCAAAAACGTATAGGGAACTTTGAAAATGAAAAGATTGCATCCGTTGCCAGTATGAATAGTTTTCCGAAACTCATTTTCGGCTCGCCTTTATACCTGGTGTCCCTAACAAATTCAACATAACCCTGCCTGAACCCTATAAATGTCCGAAGACCCGGAAGATATCTTACTTTTTCCTTCATCATCAGAAGTGCATTGACTGCCTCCCGCCGCATCATAGAGTAGTTTCCTGCATTTTCCATGTATTTGATCTCACCGATTGACCTGAAAAAAAGATGGAACATTGCAGAGAGCAGGTTTCTTTTTCCGGATCCCTTTCTGCCGGTCTTTTTCCCGCTGACTATATCAAGATCTTCTTCATTTATCTTCCTGTACATTTCGGAAAGCAGCTCTGGCGGATCCTGGAGGTCACCATCCATCATAGCAACTAAATCCCCTTTTGCGTACTCAAGTCCTGCAGTATAGGCAGCCTGATGGCCGAAGTTTTTGGTTAATGATAAAACAATGATCCTGCTGTTCTTTTTGTGCCAGTCCAACAATATCTCAAGGCTCCGGTCGCTGCTTCCGTCATCAACTATAATAATCTCATAATCAGAGGCAATAGACTCAACTGAAGGGATAGTTCTTCTTAAAAGCTCATCGATAAGCTTTTCCTCGTTATATATGGGAATTACCAGTGAAAACATGGATAAAATATTTGTTCATTTTCCTGCCTGAAGCCTCTGAAGAGCAAACTGAGCTTCATCTTTAAGGTCATTATTGTTTACAAGATCTTTAAGTGCATTTACAGAGTAGTCCGTACCCATCCAGCTTAGTTCCCTTAGAAGCAACTTCTTAGCCTCAACACTTGCATTTGTACTTAACAGAACACCAACCATTGTCTTTTCAGCTTCCAGCAAACCTTTTTCGTCGCCCGAAAGATTGGTTATGTGGTGTTGAATGCATACGAGGTTTTTAGTACTCTTTCCTACATCATATGTCTTGATATTCTCAAGTGCCTCTTCAAATGTTATCTCCCTGAAATCACGACGGAGCACTACACCTGAAGCATCCGGAAAGTCGAAAGGGACCTTCTGAGTGACATTACCGGTTACTGCCCATTCAGCGCCTCTCTGAAGAGTAACTATAAATCCGCTGCACTGCATAGCCGGACCCCCATCCTTATCGGCATGTCCCATAGCGGTATGGAATATCCTGCCTTTTTCGTAAGTTATTGTCATAAGCATCGGTTCATCGCGCATTGTACCTCCGCCGGCTGCCGAATCAGCAAAAGCTGTTGCAAGTATCTGCATGTTCTTTGCAGGACCTCGCAGCTCACTGTATAGCTCATCGTTCCCATGCATCCATCTTGCAGGAAGCCCCTGTGTAACAGGATGATCCATGATCCTCGTCCGTACAAGGAATTCCCTTCTCTTTCCATGATTACCACCTCTGCCCGGAGAATTGTCAATAACCAGTGAGTCTCTCATGTAATACACATAAGGTCCGTCTTTTTCTGTACGGTCTCCCCATCCCCCAAGACCTGTCATCTCATTGTATTCCTTCCATCCCGGGAATGCGTTATTGGCAGCATGATATATTACTACTCCGCCACCGTTCTTTACATAATCAAAGAACGCCGTATTGGTTTTATCTGACCAGGAATCGCCATTATAATCCAGTATAACAAGCTTATACAACGAAAAATCGGGGTCGAATATGGTCATATCCCCTCCTTTCTCAGGGGTGGTCATAATTTCACATGAGAACATCCCGGTTTCATCAAGAATGGTTTTAAGTACCGGAGAGCTTGCCTGCCAGTCGTGATTATTCTGACCGGTTATGATCAGTGTTTTGTAGCCTGTTTCTTTTTTACATCCATGGAAGAAAGGAAGCAGACAGGCTAATACTATTATTAATAAATACTGTTTTTTCATATTGTATCTTGTTAATCATTAAACTGTTGGTAAGGTCCATGGTTGACGGTAAGGGCGGCTCAGCAGCCTGCTTGCCCTTGGATTGTCAATGATCACCTCCTTTTCAGGATCCCATTTTATTGTCTGTCCGGTAGTCATGGCAATCTCACCCAGAAGTGCAACAGAAATTGCCCTGTATGCAACCTCAATCGGAGCAATGGCCTGTTTGCCTGAACGGATACAATCGATAAAGTTCTGATAGTGGTTATCACTCTTATATAATTGTATTTCATTCTCTCCAATTACCTCTTTAAGTATTTTGGGATCAGAAGCTGTAAGTATATTACCTCTGTCAACATGCACCCAGCCAAGGTCGCCATACCAGGTTGTTCCCATTTTGTGAGGAAGCCTTGATGCGTTTGCAACCCTCATCTCAATGCCGCTTGCATATTTGCACATCAGATCGTACTCAACGGGGGCATTGTACAAACCTTCTGCAGGGTAAACTCCTTTTCCCGATATCTCAACCGGACCGGTGTGTTCAAGTCCTGTTCCCCAGTTTGCAATATCGATATGATGTCCTGCCCAGTCGGTCATCTGGCCGCCTGAATAATCAAGAATCCAACGCCAGTTCCAGTGCGAAACTCCGCGGTATGGAACCCTGAGAGCCGGACCCAGCCACATCTCCCAGTCGAGCTCAGGCGGCACATCCATTACAGGAGGAGTGCCGATGCCCCTCCCTCCGTCGGGAAGGCCTACTTCGATATATTTTACTTTACCTGCCCTGCCGTTAATAGCAAGCTCGGCTCCTCTGCGGAAATTGAAAAGAGAGCGCTGCCAGCTGCCGGTTTGCCAGATAATGTTATTCTTTTTTACCGCACTGACTATTGTCTGACCGTCCTTTATTGTACGGCAAATCGGTTTCTCTCCATAAACATGAAGCTTGTGATTTGCTGCCTCTGTATAAATTATCCCATGCCAGTGATCGGGAAGTGCTATTGAAACTGCATCGAGCTTTTCCTTTGCAAGAAGTTCACGGTAATCTCCATAAACCCGGCAGTCTTTATTCTTATAATCATTATCGACCATTGCCTTGCCTGCTTCAAGATGTTTTTTATCGATATCACATAAAGCGACAAACTGAAACTGGCCTTTAAGCTTCATCATTTCTCTCATGTTTCCGCTGCCCTGCGATCCGGTACCGATTGTGGCAATAACTATGCGATTTGAGGGTGAGGCTTTCCCCCCCATTCCAAGGGCTGTTGAAGAAATTATCTGAGGAAGTACAATTGCCCCGGCAGCAACAGCAGCTGACTTACGGACAAACTCCCTTCTGGTTGTTTTGTTTGACATAAGCTGGTTTTATTTATTATTTCGGTTATGTTGTTGTGTTGTTATGTTGTTATGTTGTTATGTTGTTATGTTATACTATAACAATTCAAATAAGGACAGGGGTTCCGGGTACAGGTGTTTCAAATACCATGTCTACGGGACCAAACTCTATTTTTGAAGGTCCCAGATCCATGTCTGATTTAAAGATCTCATCCCATGTTATCAACCGTCCTGTATATGCAGCCGTCCTCCCCATAATTGCGGTAAGGGTTGAAATCGCTGTCTGTTCTGCTTCATTAACATATTTACCTGTTCTGATGGCATAAACCAGGTGCATATGCTCCTGTACATACGGAGGTATTTTGATCTGGTTCATTTTATTTCCATTTTCATCAAGCGGATACTCAAACTGCCACTTTATTTTGCCATCGAGGTCCCATATAGTATTTGCACAGTTGGTATAACCTTCCGTACCCATTATCAGCTCACCTGTTCCGTTGGCACAACTATCAATCTGGCGGCACATGCTGTGAGAACTCACCCCCTGACCATAGTAGAAATCTATACTGAAAAAATCATACTGGTCGCCGGTAACTCTCCTGTGACGGCCTCCGTAACCAATGGCATTTTCAGGATACTTACCCATGAACCAGTTAATTACATCTATATTATGTACGTGAGTATCAAGAATATGATCACCACATAACCAGCAGAAATTGTTCCAGTTACGTATCATATACTCCATATCATTCCAACCTTTTTCCCTTTCGCGAAACCATACATGATCCTGGTTCCAGTAAGCTTTTGCAGATGTAATTATTCCAATCGCTCCATTCCGGACCTGCTTATATGTTTCGATGTAGTCTTCCTGGTGGCGTCGCTGGGTACCTGTTACTACATTCAGGCCTATTGCCTCAGCTTTCTTTCCGGAAGTTATAATTGACCTTATGCCAACCGGATCAACTGCCACAGGCTTTTCCATAAATACATGCTTGTTGTTCATTACAGCCTCGAGGAAATGATCAGGTCTGAACTGCGGAGGAGTTGCCAGAAGTACCACATCAACATCGGGAAGTGCCATCAGCTTTTTGTAACCATCAAAACCTGTAAAACAGTTTTCCTCAGGAATTGGAAGATTGAATGAGGCAAACCGTTCGCGACAGGCATCAATCTTATCCTGGAAAACATCGGCCAGCGCTATAATCTCAAGGTCAGGTCCGGCACTGATGAAATTTATTGCCGCACCTGTACCTCTGGCTCCGGTACCAACCAGTCCCGCTCTGAGCTTTTTGCCTTTGGGCGCACCCTTAAGTACTGGTGGAAGTCCGAGTGATTCATTATCAGGCTGTCTTTTACAGCTGTTCAGGAATGCGGCTGCACCGGCCACAGCAATCCCTGCAGCAGCTGTCTTCCCAATAAACCTTCGTCTGTCGATATTCATATATTCTGTTCTTTCGTTTGTCGTTTTTACTTTTTACTTTTATCTTTTATCTTTTATCTTATTTAATTGTACTGTCAGCTTCACAAACAACCCTGAATCCCACATCGATACAATCAGAATACCACCATATGCTTTTAGGGATCTGAGGATCGGTGACAAGCCACGACTTTGTTTTTGTAAAATCACGTGCAGCACTCCTTACATCACCGGCATCGCTTTTAAATGATCCACCACGGATAACATGTTCCTGTCCTCCTTCCGGACCTTTTGGATTTACTGAATTTAAAGTATCGATCCTGTATGATTCAGGAGAATAAAAATCAAGACAAAATTCGGAAACATTGCCTGACATGTTTACAAGGCCAAAAGGACTCTCTTTCACTGAAGACGGCTCGCCGGTTTTCGAGGTGCTGTTTTCCTTATAAACAATACGGGACGCTATCAATGATGTATCAGGACCGAAGAATTTCTTCAGAAATCCTTCGGATGTAAACTTATTAGGATCGCCGGCAAAGAAATAGGGTGTTTCTGTACCTCCCCGGCAGGCATATTCCCATTCAGCTTCGGTTGGAAGCCTGTACTTTTTACCTGTTACCTTCGAAAGCCACTGACAATAAACATTTGCAGCATGCCACGACATTGTGATAGCCGGTCTCTTCCCTTTTCCCCAACCCTGATCAGGAGCTCCCCAGGGAGGTGTTGCACCGCTTATTGCATCAGTATTCTTCTTCGTAACAACCTGTCCCTCTGTCCTTCCCTGTGAACCGGTAGCCCTGAAGAAAGCCATGTACTCATCCCAGGTAACCTCAGTTTTTGCGATCCAGAACTTTGAAAGAGTCACTTTTCTCACAGGACCTTCATCCTTATCGCGCATGGCCTCATTTTCAGGACTTCCCATATTGAAAGTGCCCTCAGGTATGGCTACCATATCGAAGGTAACATTTGTTCCCGGGATCATTTCTGTAAAATTCTCAAATCGGTTTACTGATGCAGGTGCAGTAAATAAAGTCTTGTCAGCGGTGGTTATGATCCCAAACCCTGAATCCTGCGCATGTATGGCATTTCTGTCGTAATGGCCCACATTAAGATGGCAGTTTATGCAATTAAGAGGTTCTTTACCCGAAATATATGCAAGATGGGCATTCCCTCCCTTTACTGACAACGACACAGGAAAAAGGTTCTGATGACATTTCAGGCACGACTTCTCATAAACGAATCCCCTTGCATTCTCGATAAGCTTCTTTTCCTGCCAGTTGATCTCAGAACTATCCTTGAAAAGATAGCCGTAAACATCCTTGAAACCGTGTTTGGCTTTTGCATAAAGATATCCATGACCCTCAGGAGGCAGATGACACTGAGAACAATGTACAATTGTCCCCGATTTATTGTTATAGTGGGTTGACAATTTCCAGCTCTGATCTGCATGCGGATGTATATGGCATGACATACAATATTTGTCAGAGGAGGTGTAAGATACAACAGAATTGGCTGACTTTAAAAAGATCAGGGAGGCTATAAATCCTGCAATTATAAACCAGGTTTTCTTACCTTTTGATATTGGTGTTCTGCTTTGATATCTGTTTGACTTCATGCTTTTCCCAAAAACAATTAAACCTGCTAAAGTTAATTGTTTAAAGGATTAATAAGCAATCTGAGAATATCTTTTTATCTGCAAATTAAAACTGTTATGGCCTGTTTAAAATCGTTTTACATAAGAGTGACAATATGGCATCTTCCCATTTTTGAAGTAATAATCCTGATGATAATCTTCCGCAGCGTAGAATTCTGAAGCCCTGGTGACAGCAGTCGCCACCTTTAATCCTTTCGATTTCAAGATATTAATATTTCGCTCAGCAGATTTTCTCTGTTCGTCATTCAGATAAAATATTTCCGACCTGTACTGATCACCGATATCGGGTCCCTGCCTGCCAATTTGGGTAGGGTCATGTATTTCCAGAAAAAGCTTAAGAAGTTTTTCATATGTAGTCTTCTGAGGATCATAAACAACTTTCACTACCTCAGCATGACCAGTGTTGCCAGTGCAGACCTCCCTGTATGTGGGATTCTTTACGACACCTCCCGTATATCCGGAAGTAACTGAGATGACTCCGGGTTCTTTCTGGAGGAAATACTCCACTCCCCAGAAACATCCGCCTGCAAACAAAGCTGATCCGTAACGTCCCGCTTCAATAACTGCAGGAATAAAGTCGAGTGATATGGAATTAACACAATGGCGGATATTTTTCTGAGTGAGCCTCTCGCCTGTAAAGACATGCCCGAGATGTGCTCCGCATGAAGCACATTCGATCTCAATCCTCATTCCGTCGGGATCAGGCAACCTTTTCACGGCACCCTTAATTTCGTCATCAAAGCTGGGCCAGCCACAATCAGATTCAAACTTGTCAGACGAATGATAAAGAGCACTGCCGCATTTCTTGCAGACATATGTACCGGATTGTTTGTGTTTGTTATACTTACCGGTAAAAGGTCTTTCAGTACCTTTATTATCTATAACGTATGATTCGTCCTTCGAAAGATTATAATATGTGAGGTTTTCCTGTGAATGAGAATTTTCACTCATAACGAGCAGTATTACAGTAACTATTAAAAAATATTGTTTATTCATGTCATTAAAATTAACATAAACTATAAACAAAAAATAATCAAAATTGTTATAACATAAGAACAAATTATTGAAATCTGATGTTTAAGTATGATATTATAAGAATAAAAGGATTAATGTTCGAAACTTGTCAGGAATTTATTTTTGGCATAAATATTGTTTTTAGAATGAAAAGTTTACTTTTGTAATTAATTAATAATTGTATCGTTTATGAAAAAATTTGCTGTTTTACTTCTTGTTGTTTTTGTTACAGCTATTGTAGTCAGTTCCTGCAGTGCGAAAGATTGTCCTGCATATTCAAAAGCTGATACGGAACAGGCAGGCAGGAATGTCTGATGTAAGGTTTGCCAATCCTGCATGCCATTTTTTTAAGATAACATAATCAATGAAGAAGCTGCTTATATTAGCGGTGACATTTAATTTGTGGGCATTGTCACTTTATGGTCAGGGCGACCTGAACGAGCAGCAGAAAGTCTTTTTCAGGAATGAAAAATCATTTGGCATTCAACTCAATACAGATGGTATCGGATTCAACTTCAGGACAGCTAAACGAACCGACTATCTCAATAAAAATATAATTGAATACGAGATCGGTACATTAAAGCACCCGAAGGAGTATAAACTTTCAAATCCATATACCCAGGGTACCTCCTTTATTTTCGGCAAATTAAACTTTCCACTCTATATCAGGGCAAGTATCGGACGGCAGCATGAGCTTTACAAAAAGGCTGACCTTGGGGGAGTTGCAATAAGATATTTTTATTCCGGAGGACCTGCACTTGCTGTTTACAAACCGATATATTACAAGGTTATTTATCCTGTTTCGCTGACGGAATACCTGATCAGGGAAGAAAAATTCAACACTTCAATTGCAGTTCGCCAGGAAATTTGGGGAAGAGCTGCCTTCACCAAAGGAATAAGCGAGACTAAGGTGATGCCTGGCATTTATGCAAAGACCGGCTTCAATTTTGAATACAGTAAAGAGGATAAGGTAATACATGCAATTGAGATAGGGGCTACATTAAGCGCTTACCTTAAAGAGATACCGATAATGGCCAGTCCTGATAACAAATCTATATTCTTTTCCTTATTTGTAAGTTACCGGTTTGGAATTGTTGTAAATCCCCTTGATCCTGAATCAAACAAGGTATTCAACATATTCAGAAGAAAGAAATAAATAGAATTGATCTCTTCCGGATATTGACAATTCTCCCGAAAATACTATTTTTGTGATCGTTTTATTAACCATATAATAATTAACATAGTATGTCAAAGATTAAAGTAGGTATCAACGGTTTTGGCAGGATCGGCCGACTGGCTTTCAGGGCTGCCTTGAAGAGGAATGATATAGAAATTGTCGGAATCAACGACCTCCTCGAAGTGGATTATATTGCTTATATGCTTCGCTACGACACCGTTCACGGTGGTTTCGATGGAAAAATTGAAGTTAAGGATGGGAAGCTTGTTGTTAACGGACAAAGTATCCGTGTAACGACCGAGAAGGAAACAGCAAACCTGAAGTGGAATGAGGTTGGCGCTGAGTATGTGCTTGAGTGCACAGGCCTCTTCCTTACAAAGGAAACAGCAACGGGTCATATTACTGCAGGTGCGAAGCGTGTTGTAATGTCAGCTCCTTCAAAAGATGATACCCCCATGTTTGTAATGGGTGTTAACCACGACAAATACAAGGCCGACATGCAGTTCGTTTCGAATGCTTCATGCACAACAAACTGCCTTGCTCCTGTAGCAAAGGTCCTACACGACAATTTCGGTATTGTTGAAGGACTCATGACAACCGTTCATGCAACCACAGCAACACAGAAAACAGTCGATGGTCCTTCCAAGAAGGATTGGAGAGGCGGTCGTGCAGCTGCCGGCAACATTATTCCCTCATCAACAGGTGCTGCAAAAGCTGTTACCAAAGTTATTCCCGAACTGAAGGGCAAACTTACCGGGATGGCTTTCAGGGTTCCTACACTTAATGTATCAGTTGTTGACCTCACCTGTCGTCTGGAAAAGGGCGCCAGCTACGATGATATCAAGAAAGCGATGAAGGCCGCATCAGAAGGACCACTCAAGGGCATACTCGGATATACAGAAGATTCTGTTGTATCGAGCGACTTCAACGGCGACTCACGTACATCTATATTTGATGCAGGAGCAGGAATAGCTCTTAATGATAATTTTGTAAAGGTTGTAGCGTGGTATGACAATGAATGGGGTTATTCATGCAAGCTTCTCGACCTGATTGCTCACATGAACACTGTGAAATAACAAATTGATCATCTCATAAAAAAGGGAGGTTGTCTCAAAAGCCTCCTTTTCTTTATATTAACATTTCAATTTTCAGGGGTATTCCTGCCGAATCGCGGTAGTGTTCACCCAGTTCAAGCATAGCTTCATCATCCTCTTCATAGATCCATTTGATCTCGACGTTCTTGCCCGACTTAATTAAACCTGTGAGCCTCTTGAGTATTTCATACAGGTATTTCGATGAACCACTGTTGATGTATTCGAGCTGAATTGCAACATTAAGACTGCTGTTTTTATCAAAATGAAGAGAAATCCAATCATCAAGACGCTTGAAAATCAGCTCCGGATTTTCCGGTATGGAACGTCCAACGATCTCAAGTTTGTCAGAATCAGGATAATATGCAATTCCCGGACAATTCTTTAACTCTTCCTGAATTATAAATTTTTCCATAATATGATATTTTTATTCATATCGTAATGCCTCAATAGGATCAATATTAGCAGCCTTCACAGCAGGTGCATAACCTGAAGTAACACCAACAATAAAACAAACAAATATACCTGTAAATACCCAGACCCATGGTATTACAAAGCTTGATTTGAGCATCACGGATACAAGATTTCCCATAAGAATTCCAAGAATTATTCCAAAGAGACCACCCATCTGGCCTATCAGAACAGATTCAAAAAGAAACTGGTACTTTATTGTGGCAGGCTTGGCGCCAATAGCCTTTCTGACACCAATCTCCCGTGTCCTTTCCGTTACCGAAACAAGCATAATATTCATAAGTCCGACAGCAGCGCCAACCAGGGTTACAATGCCAATAAGAGTTGCAGCCAGTGTTACATATTTTATATTTTCAAGCAGTAGCTTTACTATATTATCACTCTTTGATACGTTGAAATCTGATTCATCTCTCGGATTCAGATTCCTTACTATTCTGAAGACTGCCTCCGCTTCTCCTGTCATAACATCGAGATCTACCTGATTAATTGGCATCACTGTTATACTGAATGTCATATTGGGACGCGAAAAATACTGCCTTGCAGTTGTTACCGGCATGAAACAAACACGATCGGGATTACCGATGCCTGCTCCCTTGCTCTTGAGAATACCTGTAACTTTTAATTTCATACCGGCAACAGTTATCACCTGTCCAAGAGGATCAATGCCGGACGGAAACAAATCCCTCACTAAATCTGAGCCTATCAGGACAAAATGACGTGTCATTTCAATATCCTCCACGGTGAAATTCCTTCCCGTTTGTATCTCATAGCCTGCCACAGTAAGATGGTTCTCATCAACACCCTGAAGGTTTACATTTGGATTTGTCTCTTCAGATCCGTACTTGACAGTTGCAAGGCTTGATGCATTAAATGATACTGCAACCCATGCCCCTTCATTAAATCGTTCTTTGAATCCTAACGCTTCCCTGTAAGAAATGCGTGAATAGTTCTTTGCCCTGTACTTGCTGTTTCCGATCTGAATATTCATCCCCCTCGAAGTGATGGTAAATGAATTGGCTCCCATCATAGTGAACTGATTGGTCAGAGATGACTTTATTGAATCAATTGCTGTTAGAATACCTACTAAAGCCATTATCCCGAATGCAATTATGCATATTGTAAGGATGGTCCTTACCCTGTTTGACCTGATGGCTCTGATTGAAATTCTCAGGTTCTCTTTGAAAATCCCTATCCGCTTAGCAGTACTAATCATCTGATTTATTCCCGATTATTTCAATAATAAGCAATAAAAATACACTTTTTTTTTAATTCTACCGAAATTTGAAGTTGGAATAAAATCAAAATAACCCTGATATTTCTTGCATAACTAATTATTTCGTTGTATATTTGGTACAATAACTTTTTAAACGTCAGAACCGGAAATATGAGAGAACTAACAAGGGCAGAGGAGCAGATAATGCAGATATTATGGAAGTTAAAGAAAGGATTCGTTAAGGATATACTTGAACATTTCGATGAACCAAAACCTGCATACAATACGGTAAGCACAATTGTAAGAATACTGCAGGACAAAGGATTTGTGACACATAAGGCTTATGGACGGACGCACGAATACTATCCGGTGATCTCCAAAAGCGAATACTCAAAATCGCATCTCAAAACCTTTGTGAACGACTACTTCTCAAACTCCTTTGAAAAAATGGTTAGTTTCTTTGCAAAGGAAAAGAGCATTTCTGTTAAGGAGATGGAAGAAATTATGAAAATCATGGAAACTGAAGTAAAAAAACAAAAGATCAGATGAGCAGTTCAATAATCTTCGTGATAAAGGCAGCTCTTTATCTTGCTGCATTTTATCTTGTCTATGCAATATTTCTCAGCAAGGATACATCGTATGGGAGAAACAGGGCATATATCCTGGTTTCAATGTTTTTGTCAGTGATCCTTCCTTTTATCACACTTCATACCTCCCGCCCGCTTGACATTCAATTCTTTGGTAAAATACTCAATGATGTATTCGTATCTGCCACAAATGAAGGAACTTACTCAGTTACCTCATTGATAAAACAGGTCGGAACAATAAAGATTATTTACACTATTTATATTATTGGTGTAGCCCTGTTCTTACTTAAACTAACTGCAGACCTCCTGAATCTTATGGTGCTTATCATAAGGCACAGGGAAGATGGAAACAGAATAATCCGTTTTCATAGTTTCAATACTTCCGGATTCTCTGCAATGGGTTATATCTTTCTGAACTCAAAACTGAATCCCGGTGAAGTTGATGATATTATCAGACATGAGCTGAATCATTTAAGAAGGTACCATTTTATTGATATTATATTTATTGAACTGATAAAGGCATTTCAATGGTTTAATCCGGCTGCCTATCTTTTCAACAGGTCGATCAGGGCAATACATGAATACCAGGCCGATCAGGAATGCCTGAACTCAGGAATACCTGTGATTAATTATCAGAACCTGCTGCTCAACCAGGTATTAGGAACCAAGGCGTTCAATCTTACAAACAGCTTCTCAAATCCTTCTCTGATAAGAAAACGAATGGTGATGATGACAAAAAGGCGTACTTCTGCACTGGCTGCTCTTAAACTGGCTGCTGTAATCCCTGTGGCCGGGGTAGTATTTCTTGCCATATCGGCTTACAGTGATATGCCTGCATCAGAGCAACAGCAGGGAACCGAAATTAAGACGCCAGGAATTCCGGTAGTGTATGGAGCTGATGCCTACAACTCCGATTCTGAAGAGTTCAAATCAGTGCCATTTGTTGTAGTGGAAGAGATGCCATCTTTTCCCGGAGGTGATTTCGAACTTCTTAAATACCTTGGGGAGAACACCATTTATCCTGAAAAGGCTAAAGCAAATAGTGTTCAGGGTAGGGTCATCGTAAGGTTTTGTGTGAATGAAAACGGAGGAGTTGACAGGATAAGCATTCTAAAGGGAGTCGATCCTGAACTGGATGCCGAAGCTGTGAGAGTTGTCAGCGCACTTCCTGCATTTATACCCGGAAAACAGGGTGGCAAAGCAGTGCCTGTATGGTATATGGTTCCGCTGACATTTACACTGAGATAGTCTCCTGCAAAACCACCACGATGGAAAACCTGTTACAGTGTGGTATGAAATCCCTATCAGCTTCAGGCTTCAATAGCAGCCCGGTTTAACTGCCTGATAAAAAAAATCATTTTTAATAAATTAATTAAGTATTTAGTTGTATAACTAATTATTTCGTTATATCTTTGAAATAGCTAATTCAGGTAGTAATTTCAAAAACATTAAAAATGAAAACTTTTAACTTGTCAGGAAGAATCATTACGGGTTATTTCAAAACAGTAATGATATTAAGCGGAGTTATAATCTTCACATTTTCTGCAGGAGGACAGGTTCCTCCTCCTCAGAAGGATGACCAGGGAAGTTTTATACAGGCAAAGCGCCACTCATCATTCATGACGTTTGGCAGTGATTCAATTTACATTTCTGCTGAAAAAAATCCGGCTTACCCGGGAGGTCAGAAAGGGCTTGAACAATTCAAGATGAAAAAACTAAAATATCCTTCCAAAGCAAAAAAAGCAGGGTTCGAAGGAACAGTGCAGGTTAACTTCATAATAGAAAAGGATGGAAATCTGTCACATATCAGGATTGCAACCGGGGCATCCCCGTCACTGGACGCTGAAGCATTAAGGATAACGAAATCAATTCCGGTATGGCAGCCCGGAATGGAAAACGGACATCCAGTCAGGTTTGCATATGGTACGTCTTTTAACTTCCTTCTCAATCCCGATAAATTTGAAGAGATCTCTGCAATAGGATCTTCTGTTCCGGCATCCATGAACAATTCAAAGACTGATGAAGAGACGCCCTTCGTTGTGGTTGAGGAGATGCCTCTGTTCCCCGGAGGCGACAGGGAGCTTCTTGAATTTATTGCTGTAAACACAAAGTACCCGGAAAATGCAAAAGCAAACAACATACAGGGACGTGTTATTGTGAGATTCTGTGTTACGAAAACCGGGGGGGTGAACAGGATAAGCATTTTAAGAGGAGTGAATTATGAACTTGATGCGGAAGCTGTCAGGGTTGTATCTGAGCTTCCTCAATTCAATCCGGGAAAACAGGGAGGAAAAGCAGTTAATGTATGGTATATGGTTCCAATAACATTTACACTTAGGCAAAAAAATACAAGTGAGGTTAAACCACCTGATTTCAATGAGAAATCTGAAGCGCTGGCAAAAACAGAAGCCGTGAATAAACCGCCGGAATATACTGTTACAGGGTATGATAAAGCTCCTGTTTACAAAGGAGGGGAGGCAGCTATGAAGAAATTCATAACCAGGAACCTTGTATATCCGCCTTCATCAGGTTCGAAAGGATTATCAGGCAAAGTAATAATAAACTATTGTATCGGCACACAGGGAAAGGTAGAAGTGGCAACAGTTTATCAGGGCATAGACCCTGAGCTTGATGCCGAGGCCTTAAGGGTAATAAAATTATTGCCCGGCTTTCAACCGGCTATGCTTGAAGGAAAACCTGTTCATGTATGGTATCAGATTCCGGTAACATTCGATTCTGACTTATAATAGCAGTTTAATTAGTAACTAAAACGGGGGTATTGAAAAAGACCTTTTAAACCGCGAGTGCGCAAAGTAAGCGCAAAGCACACAAAGTTAAAACGCTACATTTCAGCCCTTTGTGATCTTAGCGTATCCCGAGTACTCGGGATAGCGACCTTTGCGGTTAATGGATTTCCACTTTTTCAACATCCCTAGTTATATCATCCGGATTCTTTACTTTTGCATCTGAAAAATCATCAGATGGATCTTAAAGAAAGAATCGAAGCATTTGCCGGTCTGGGTGCATTAGTCAGGAAATCGCTTTCAGACACTAACGAAACTGACACATCAGAATTATCATTATTAATTAATAACCAGCAACATAAAAATCCATGGTTCACTCCTGAAAATGTCAGAGCAGCTTTAAGTGCGATAGCAAATGAACTGACAGCCGAAACACTTTACAGGTGGACAGGCATGTATCCGGAACTAAAAAATGTCCGTAAACCATTTACTGTCGGGATTATAATTGCAGGTAACATTCCCATGGTTGGTTTTCACGATTTCCTGAGCGTTCTTATAACCGGTAACAATGTTCTGACTAAAACCAGTTCTAAAGATTCAGACCTTATAGTTCATTTCAGTGAATTGCTCTGTTCAATTAATCCTGCTTTCAGGAACATGATCAGGTTCACTGAAGATACACTTTCGGGATTTGATGCCGTAATCGCAACCGGAAGCAACAACACCTCCAGATATTTTGAAGCCTATTTCGGCAAATACCCCAATATCATAAGAAGAAACCGCAACAGTATTGCCATACTTGATGGCACCGAATCGGAATATGAACTAAAAGGACTCGGGAATGATATTTTTTCATATTTCGGACTTGGCTGCAGGAATGTTTCCAAATTATACCTTCCATCAGGATATAAGCTCTCTGAACTGACAGAAACCTGGGAAAGTTTTTCGGGTATAATAAACCATAATAAATATGCCAATAACTATGACTTTAATAAAGCTGTTTACCTTGTAAATAAGGAACAATTTCTCGATACCGGTTACCTGCTCCTGAGAGAGGAAAAAAATTTATCATCGCCGGTTGCCGTAATCTATTACGAATATTATAATTCATATGATTTTGTCATACAAGATACAGATTTACTGAAAGATAGAATTCAGTGCATAGTTTCAAAAAACCATACTCCTTTTGGAAAAGCCCAGCAACCACTTCTATGGGACTATGCAGATGGAATTGACATAATAGAATTTCTTTTAAAAAAAAAATCATCGGGAATATTGTAATATAAAAAATATTATATTGCACCCATCGAATTCTAAATAATTATGGTTTATAAATTTGTTGTGTTAACGGATGAGGATGAGTCATTTGTAAGGGAGTTTGAGTTTCTCGACACGCACACTTTATTGGATTTTCATAACATGCTGCAGGATGAACTTGAGTTTGACAAGTCCCAGATGGCATCATTCTTCATGGCGACAGACAACTGGGAAAAAGAAGAAGAATTCACCCTGTTCGATATGGGTACAGGTTCTTCCACAATGGAAACAGCAGTTTTGGAAGATATTATTTTCCGTAAAAACCAGAAACTACTTTACGTTTTCGATTTCTTTAATGAAAGGGCTCTCTTTGTTGAATATACAGGCGAGACCAATGAGGTTGAAGGTCGTGAAATGCCTGTATGCACTAACTCAAAAGGATTAGCTCCCAAGCAGGTAATTTTCGGCGGAACTTCACGCAAACTGTATAATAATATTGTCGTATCTGAAGATGAAGATGAGGATGAAGCAGAAGTAGATGAGCTGTTCCTCAACGGTGATGATGAAGAGACTTTACCCGATTTCGACAATATAGAAAACATCAGCGAAGAAGAGGAATAGTCCTTTCAGGATAATATTCCGATGATTAATAATCTCATAGTTCTGGTCGGTCCGACCGGTGTTGGCAAGACTGACATTGCCGTTGATCTTGCATCTGAAATGAAATGCGAAATTATTTCTGCTGACTCACGCCAGTTCTTTCGTGAGATGAAAATTGGGACTGCCGTTCCTTCCGATCATCATCTTATTAAAGTAAGACATCATTTTATCAGATTTATTCCTGTTGATACCTATTACAGTTCGAGCCTGTTCGAACGGGATGTACTGGATCTTCTTCACGGTCTTTTTCTTAAGAATAACAGGGCTCTGATGGCCGGAGGGTCAGGTATGTATATTGATGCGGTATGCCATGGAACTGATGATATACCAGATGTTGACCAGGAGATCAGGAACAAGTATATAGCAATGTACCATGAATCAGGAATTGAAGGTTTGAGAACCGCCCTTAAGTTACTTGACCCTGAGCATTACTCAAAAGTCGACCTCAAAAATTATAAACGGATCATTCGCGCTCTTGAGATATGCGAATCGACAGGAAGACCTTATTCATCATTCCTCCTGAAGCAAAAGAGAGCAAGAGATTTCAGGATTATCAAGATCGGACTTGAAAGGAATCGTGAAGATCTCTATACAAGGATCAATTCAAGAGTCGACAAAATGATACAGGAAGGTCTTGAAGATGAGGCAAGAGAACTTTACGGGTATAAAAACATGAATGCACTTAATAGTGTCGGATACCGTGAGTTTTTTGATTTTTTCGAAGGAAAGATCTCAAAGGATAAAGCTATTGAGCTGATCAAGAGAAACAGCCGAAGGTATGCAAAACGGCAGATCACATGGTGGGCTAAAGACGATGACATACACTGGTTTCATCCTGATGAAAAGGATGAAATTACCAGGTTTGTAAAAGAATCAGTTTCCGGTAAGATCCTTTAGATTAAGGATTGTATTAATCGGATCGGCCGAACTGAAAACTGAATTTCCAGCCACGAGTACATTGACGCCTGACTTAACAAGTTTTGCAGCATTGCCGGTATCGATACCACCATCAACCTCGATAAGCACATTATATCCTCCCCTTTCGATAATCTCCCTGAGTTCTGTTATCTTATTGTAGCTCTCCATAATGAACTTTTGTCCGCCGAACCCCGGGTTTACGGTCATAATAAGTACCATATCTATATAGGGAAGTGTGTTTTTAAGAAGCGAAACAGGTGTATGGGGATTTACTGCAACACCTGCTTTCATTCCCAGATTCCTGATTTCAGTAACTGTTCTGTGAAGGTGAGTGCATGCTTCATACTGAACAGTAAGAATGCCGGCTCCTGCCTCGCTGAACCTTGAAAGGTATCTGTCGGGATCAACAATCATAAGGTGAACATCAAGAGGTTTTTCTGATAACTTTCTTACAAATTCGAGGACAGGAAATCCGAATGAGATATTGGGAACAAAAACTCCATCCATTATATCGAGATGAAGCCAGTCGGCCTTGCTTTCATTAACCATTTTTATATCTTTTCCTAGATTGCCAAAATCAGCAGCAAGAAGAGATGGAGATACAAGGTGGCCCATTTTAGATTTTTTTGGCAGGTTATGAACTATACTCAGCCCAGGTAAGTTTTAAGAATCCTGCATCGGGTTGTAAACTGTATTCTTTTTATAGCTTTTTCCTTTATCTGACGAACACGTTCGCGGGTAAGGCTAAGCTCCTCGCCTATCTCCTCCAGAGTAAACGGATGCTTCATACCAAGCCCGAAATATAGTTTGAGGACCTTCGACTCGCGGGGCGACAGGGTACAAAGGGTTCTCTCAATTTCATATGCAAGTGATTCATTAATAAGGTTCTTGTCGGGACTTGGAGCGTCGTTGCTGGGAATTACATCATACATTGTATTGTCTTCCTCAGAGCTGATCGGCGCATCCATGCTTACTGTACGGCCGTTTGTTTTCAGGGCTTCCTTTACATCCTCCGGTACCATCTCGAGCATTTCGGCAATCTCCTGTGAGGATGGTTCCCTTTCATAGGTCTGTTCAAGACGTGCAAAAGCCCGGTTAATCCTGTTTATTGAACCAATTTTGTTAACAGGCAGTCTGACTATCCTCGATTGTTCTGCAAGAGCCTGAAGAATTGCCTGCCTGATCCACCATACAGCATATGAAATAAACTTAAAACCTCTTGTTTCATCAAAGCGCTGGGCCGCTTTCATCAGACCCAGATTTCCCTCATTAATAAGATCAGGAAGAGTAATTCCCTGGTTCTGGTATTGTTTAGCTACGGAAACGACAAAACGAAGGTTGGCTTTTACCAGCTTCTTTAGAGCTTCATTATCACCTGCTTTGATTTTTCTTGCCAGAACAACTTCATCCTCCGGTGATATCAGTTCCACTCTGCCTATCTCCTGAAGGTATTTATCAAGAGAGGGAGTATCTCGGTTTGTAACCTGTTTTGTTATCTTTAACTGACGCATATCCCTGCAGCATATTAATGTGAAGGTAACCGACCGGAACTGTTACAATTTTAATAAAAAAAAGTAATCACCCGACATAAAGACCTAAATATTTTTGATTTGTCGCATTTTAATAGTACATTGCAGTCTTATTTCAAATACTGAATTTCAAATCATTAGTTGATTTGATTTAATCCGATGCATATTTAACATTATTTAAGAGGAAATATATTAGTATTTTTTTTAATATTGCATCGGTTTTCGGGAATGTGAAATTTGTGCTTTAATATTCAGCGGCAAAATCCGCGTTTCTTATCCCGTGTTTCCATAAAAATCTATGCTATTTCTTATATTCCATTTTATCATTAAAATATGTACGACATTCTTGAGCTAAGTAAGAAGTTGCTTCCTGAATTAAAGGATATTGCAAAGAAACTTAACATTAAAAAAGCAGAGTCACTGAAAAAACAGGATTTGATCTACAAGATCCTTGATCAGCAGGCACTTGAAGCAACTGACTCAAAACAAGCTACTTCCCGGGAAAGGACCAGATTTTCCTATGCCCCTGACATACATGGTTTTGATGCTGATTCAGCAGCAAGAAGGGGTAAGCGTCCGAGGACAACAAAACCTGCATCACCACGACCTGTGGAATCTGTTATGTCAGTCTCACCCGACGGGACCAAATTAACTGAATCCAGACCTTTTGAAAGACAGTACCGGGAAGAGAAACCTGAAATAGCAGAAGAAAAAACTGATCAGATGATGCAAGCTCAACCTCCTGCTGAAGAGAAAGGAGACCATAATTGGCCGGAGAGTCAGGATGATGAAAGCACAGACCAGAAGAGTGGCCGGTTTGAAAAGGAACATAATCCGTTCAGTGAGAAACCCATATCAGAACCTATTACAGATATCGAAATTGACAGCACGATTCCGATTCCTCCGGCGGATGCCACTTTTGAAGATAAGATTGCAGCCGACAATATCTATTTCGGAGATATCATTGTTGAGCCTCCTGTTAAGGAATCAGTTCCCGAACCGGTACATTTAAAGGAAGAGAGAAAAGAAAAGACTTACGATTTCGAAGGTATTATCTACAACACAGGAGTTCTTGAAATCATGCCTGACGGATATGGCTTTCTCCGTTCACCTGACTATAATTATCTAAATTCACCTGACGATATATATGTATCACAGTCACAGATAAAACTTTTTGGGCTTAAAACCGGCGATACCATAAAAGGTTCAATCCGGCCTCCGAAAGAGGGTGAAAAATACTTTCCGCTTATAAAGGTTGATGAAATAAACGGAAGAAGTCCTGATTTTATAAGGGATAGGGTACCATTTGATTTTCTTACTCCGTTGTTCCCCAATGAAAAGTTCACTCTTTGTCAGCCTGGTGACGGATCGCTTTCTGTAAGGATAATAGATATGTTCACCCCTATCGGCAAAGGTCAGCGCGGATTAATTGTCGCCCAGCCAAAGACAGGAAAAACGGTACTCCTTCAGGAGATTGCAAATGCAATAGCCAAGTATCATCCTGAAGCATACCTTATGATTCTGTTAATCGATGAAAGGCCGGAAGAAGTTACCGATATGGCCAGGAATGTTAAGGCTGAAGTAATAGCATCTACTTTTGATGAACCGGCTGAAAGGCATTGCCGGGTGGCCAATATCGTACTTGAAAAAGCAAAGCGTCTTGTTGAATGCGGACACGATGTGGTAATTCTTCTCGATTCAATAACCAGGCTTGCAAGAGCATTTAACACAACTGCTCCGGCGTCAGGGAAGGTTTTATCAGGCGGTGTCGACTCGAACGCACTACACAAACCAAAAAGGTTTTTCGGGGCTGCCCGTAATATTGAGAACGGTGGATCCCTGACAATACTGGCTACCGCACTTACAGATACCGGTTCGAAAATGGATGATGTGATCTTCGAGGAATTCAAGGGAACAGGTAATATGGAGCTGCAACTCGATCGTAAACTATCGAACCGCAGAATATTTCCTTCAATTGACATTCCTGCATCCAGTACCAGGAGGGAAGATCTTCTTCTCAATAAAAACATCCTTCAGAAAATCTGGGTGCTTCGAAATTTCCTGTCGGATATGAACTCTGTGGAGGCAATGGAATTCCTCCGCGACAGGCTGCTTCAGGCAAAATCGAATGAAGAGTTTCTTGTTTCAATGAATGGCAGTTAATAATAACTTTTTTTTAGATTTGCACTTTCTTATAAACCTTATACTTAAATCAAACATAAATCATAATGAGAAAAAAAAAATTCATAACATGCGACGGTAATCAAGCTGCTGCACATGTTGCCTATATGTTTAGCGAAGTAGCTTGCATATACCCTATTACACCATCTTCCACCATGGCTGAATATGTTGACGAATGGGCCGCAAGCGGACTTAAGAACATGTTCGGAGAAGAGCTTAAAGTAGTTGAAATGCAGTCAGAGTCCGGTGCTGCAGGCGCTCTTCACGGTGTCCTCCAGTCAGGGGCTTTATGTACCACATTCACTGCTTCACAGGGATTGCTTCTTATGATCCCTAACATGTACAAGGTAGCTGCTGAACTTTTACCCGGAGTATTTCATGTATCGGCCCGTACCGTTGCCGCTCACGCACTTTCAATTTTCGGTGATCACAGTGATATTTATGCAACACGCCAGACAGGATTCGCTATGCTCGCAAGCGGCAGCGTTCAGGAAATTATGGACCTTGCAGGCGTGGCTCATCTCTCAGCGATCAAATCAAGAATTCCTTTCCTCCACTTCTTTGACGGATTCCGTTCCTCAGCTGAAGTTCAGAAGATCGAAGAACTTGACATAAAAGATCTGTCGAAACTTGTTGATCTTAATGCCCTCAGGAAATTCCGTGAAGACGCACTTAATCCTGATCATCCGGTTACAAGAGGTACTGCTCAGAACCCCGATATTTTCTTCCAGGCAAAAGAGGCTATAAACCCGTTTTATATGCCGATTCCTGACATCGTAAACTCATACATGGCTGAGATAAACAAACTCACCGGAAGAGAATACAAACCATTTACATTTTATGGTGCTCCTGATGCTGAAAATATAATTATTGCAATGGGTTCAATAACTGACACAACAAAAGAAGTTATTGATTACCTGTTAGCCAAAGGTGAAAAAGTCGGGCTTCTGACTGTTCACCTTTATCGTCCGTTCTCAGCAAAATATTTCTTCGATGTTTTCCCGAAGAGCGTAAGAAGAATATCAGTCCTCGACAGGACAAAAGAACCGGGAGCAAACGGAGAACCTCTTTACCTTGATGTTGTGGAGTTATTCTACGACAGGGCAGAAAAACCTTTGATTGTTGGCGGCCGTTACGGACTCAGCTCAAAAGACACCACACCTTCAATGGTACTCTCTGTATTCGAGAACCTGAAGATGAAGGAACCCAAGAACCAGTTCACAGTTGGTATTGTTGATGATGTAACATTCACATCACTTCCTATTCTACCCGAGATTAATGTTGCTCTTCCGGGAACATATTCGGCTAAATTCTACGGCCTTGGATCAGATGGTACCGTAGGTGCAAATAAGAACTCCATCAAGATCATTGGTGATACAACCGATAAATACTGCCAGGCATATTTTGCATATGACTCAAAAAAATCGGGAGGTATAACAACATCACATCTTCGTTTTGGCGATAAACCGATCCGTTCGCCCTATCTGGTAAACACTCCTGATTTTGTGGCATGTCATGTTCCTTCATATCTCGATAAGTATGATATGCTGAAAGGATTGAAAAAGAACGGAACATTCCTTCTCAATTCAATATGGGATAACGAAGAAACAAAAAAACGCATTCCCGACGATATGAAGAAGTATATGGCGGAAAACAATATCAACTTTTACATTATAAATGCTACTGACATTGCTGAGGAACTTGGCCTTGGAACCCGTACAAATACAATAATGCAGGCTGCATTCTTTAAGGTGGCCAATGTAATACCTTATGAAAAGGCAGAATCGGAAATGAAGAACGCTATTTATAAGAGTTACGGCAAGAAAGGCGAAGATGTGGTCAATATGAACTATGCTGCTGTTGACAAAGGCACCCAGGTTCATAAGATAGAAATACCTGCAGAATGGGCTTCTGTAAAAGTTGAGAAGGCAAAAGATGACAGAGATATTCCTGATTTCATCCGCGAGGTGATGGAACCGATCAATGCCATGAAAGGCGATGACCTTCCGGTAAGTGCATTCAGGAACAGAGAAGATGGGACATTCCCTTCAGGTACAGCTCAGTATGAAAAGCGTGGTATAGCTGTTAATGTTCCTGAATGGCAGCCAAAAGAGTGTATACAATGTAACCAGTGTGCTTATGTTTGTCCTCACGCAGTCATCAGGCCATTCCTGTTGACCGAGGAAGAGTTAGCCAAGGCACCTGCTGATACGCAGACAATCCAGGGTATTCCGGGGGCTCTCAAGGCATACAAATTCAAGATTCAGATAAGTCCTCTCGATTGTACCGGCTGCGGAAACTGCGCAGAGGTTTGCCCTTCAAAGAACAAATCTCTTATTATGAAGCCGCTTGGGACACAAATGGCTGAAGTGGATCGCTGGAATTACATGCATGAGAAGGTTGGTTACAAGGATACAGTTGTTGATAAATTCGTCAATGTTAAGAACAGCCAGTTCTCTCAGCCTCTGTTCGAATTTTCCGGCGCTTGTGCCGGTTGCGGTGAGACACCTTATATCAAGTCTATCACACAATTATATGGAGACAGAATGATAATTGCCAACGCTACAGGCTGCTCATCAATTTACGGAGGTTCTGCTCCATCTACACCATATACATATAATAGCGTAGGAAAAGGTCCGGCATGGGCAAACTCTCTCTTTGAAGACAACGCTGAATATGGTTTCGGACAGATGCTTGGAACAACAAAGCTAAGGGAAAGAATAGCACTCAGAATGACAGAGGCAATGGGTAATGGTTCTCTATCAACAGAGACTAAAGCTGCATTCGAAGTGTGGCTCAGAGAGATGAATAATGCAGAAGCTTCAAGAGCTGCTTCTGATAAAGTCATTGAAGTGTGCGGCAAAGATAAATCAGCAGTAGCAAAAGATATCCTCAGTCTTAAGCAGTACTTGATTAAGAAATCGCATTGGGTATTCGGCGGCGACGGATGGGCTTATGATATCGGCTATGGAGGACTCGATCATGTATTAGCTTCAGGTGAAGATATTAACATCCTGGTACTAGATACAGAAGTATATTCAAATACCGGAGGACAGGCGTCAAAGTCAACTCCTGCCGGAGCTGTTGCCAAATTTGCAGCTTCAGGGAAGAAAATACGTAAGAAAGATCTCGGCATGATGGCAATGACATATGGTTATGTCTATGTTGCTCAGGTTGCAATGGGTTCAAGTAACTCACAGTATTTTAAGGCAATCAAAGAAGCTGAAGCATATCCCGGACCGTCACTTATCATTGCTTACTCTCCATGTATCAACCATGGTTTAAGAGATGGCATGGGAAAAACACAGGGTCAGACTAAACTTGCAGTGGAAGCCGGTTACTGGCATACATACAGGTACAATCCAATGCTTGAAGCAGAAGGGAAGAATCCTTTCCAGCTCGATTCAAAAGAACCGGATTGGAGTAAATTCCAGGATTTCCTTATGTCGGAAGTACGTTACACTTCACTTGTCAAAGCATTCCCTAAAGATGCTGAAATACTTTTCAAAGCTGCGGAAGAGAATGCCAAATGGAGATATAAATCTTACCAGAGACTTGCTGCAATGGAATTTGCCAAGACAGTTTAAGTTAAATGCTAAATAATTAAAGAGCCACCTGCAAGGGTGGCTCTTTTTGTCATGCACTATTGCGGTAGTGCAATCCAGGGTCAACGCACATAAATTTTAATGAGTATCCGGCATAATGCACATAAACTCTTTGATTTTTTTATGCGAGGTGAGATTCCTCACTACTCCGCCTGTCGGCGGATCCA
>Ga0154431_1069_pt1 | contig 112121 bp, 90 predicted proteins | sample RifGroC2_FD_115935 | JGI IMG/M metagenome (GOLD analysis project Ga0154431, IMG submission 115935) | Bacteroidetes bacterium GWC2_40_22 | reverse complement strand
CAGGCCGGCAAGGATGTTTATGTGGAAAAACCTGCAACTCATAATATTTACGAAGGTAAAAAGATGATCGAGGCAGCCTATAAATATAACCGTATTGTACAGCATGGAGTTCAGCTTCGAAGCTCAGTAGCAATAAAGGAAGCAATCCAGTATATTAAAGATGGACTGATCGGACGTGTTTATATGTCACGCGGGCTTGTTTACAGATGGAGAACTGACATCGGTGACAAAGGTATTTCCCGGACACCTCCGGGGCTCAATTACGACCTGTGGTGCGGCCCCGCTCCCATGCGCCCCTTCACCCGTAACCTGGTTCATTACAACTGGCACTGGCACTGGAATTACGGCAACGGAGATGTCGGAAACCAGGGCATTCATGAAACAGATCTCTGCATGTGGGGTTTAGGTGTCGACTCACTTCCGGAAAAGATAACTTCCATGGGTGGAAAATTCCTGTGGGATGACTGTAAGGAAGTGCCTGAAATTCAGACTTCAGTTTATCACTATCCCGGGGAGAAGAAAATGATCCAGTTTGAGGTGCGCAACTGGTGCACCAATCTTGAAGATGGCGCCGGTGTTGGAAACATATTCTATGGAGATAAAGGGTATCTGGTAGTGAAAGGCTATGGTACATATGAGACCTATCTTGGAGAAAAACGCGAAAAAGGTCCCTCCAGATCTGAAAGCGGTGAACTCACACTTCATTTCCAGAACTGGTTTGAAGCTATCCGTGCAAGGGATATGTCGCTCCAGAACGGACCCGTTCAAACCGGTCACCTGGCATCATCACTCGCACATCTCGGAAATATCTCCTACAGACTTGGTCGCCAGCTGGAATTCGATCCTGTTGCAGAGAGGTTTAAAGGGGAAGGAGAAAATGAAGCAAATGCAATGCTAAGCCGTGAATACCGTGCCCCATACCTGTTGCCTGATGTGGTATGATCAATTTCTGGTCAGCCGGGCTTCAGCAGACGACAGGCAACAGGCGACAGGCATAAGTCTGATAAAATGCTTGCTTTGCAGAGGATGATTAAAAATGGATTGTGATGAAAAATAAAAGGATTGAATATTTTTAACCACAAAGGCAACAAAAGGATTACACAAAGTAACTCAAAGGAAATACAGTAAATGAATATAGAAGAAATATTTAAAAAGATTCTGGACAGTTCTTTTCAGGTTCATACTGCACTTGGACCGGGATTGCCTGATGGCATAAAAAGAGTTATAATATAATTTTTTCTTTGTGTGCCTTCGTGATATACTTTGAGTGCCTTTGTGGTTAAATAAATATTTTAACTCTTAATTCACATTATTAATATTACTTAAAAGAGCCTAAAATGAAAAGACGGAATTTTATAACAAATAACCTTGCTCTCGGAGCGATGATACCTGCTTCATACGCTTCAATGGGTTTTTCTGATCCCCAATCGGTACATCCATCCTTATCGCATGAGGAAGTAATAATAGAAAAAGTCAGGGACGATAAACCTTATAAAGGGAAAGTGCTGGCGGTAATTCAACCCCATTGTGATGATATTCCGATATTTGCTGCCGGCACCGTCGCCAAGCTTATTTATGAAGGATATACAGGGTATCTTATCAGGACCTCAAATGATGAAGCTGCCGGTGCCGGGGCTACTACAGGAGAAAGATTCCTGAATAATGAAAAAGATAATTTTGAAGTGGCCAGGGTGCTTGGACTGAAAAAAACCTATGACCTTAATTATGCAAATCACCGGATGGATGAATACAACATCCAGGAGATAAAAGGCAGATTAATTTTCCTGTTCAGACTGCTTCAGGTTGATACACTTATATCATACGATCCATGGGGGTTGTACGAAGAGAATCCTGATCATTACATAACAGCCAGGGCAGTGGAAGCTGCCAGGTGGATGGCAGGAATGAGCACTGATTATCCAGAACAGCTTGAGGTTGTGAAACCACATACAGTAACAGAGATGTATTATCATGCCAGGGGTCCTCAGATTGTAAACAGGGTTGTGGATATCAGCAGGTTTGTGGATAAGAAGGTTGAAAGCAATGTTGTTTGCAAAACCCAGGGGCCCGGAGGAGATACCGGTTCACGCCTGAGAAAAAAACTGGCTTCAGAAGGGAAAAAACTGCCTTTACTGGGAAATGACGACAAAACAGCAAACTTCAATTATATCAAGGAGTTTGTTCTTGAGCCTGACAGGGTAAATGGTGCTAAGTACGGTCTTGAATGGGCGGAATGCTTTCATTACATTGGTCCTACCCCTTCCAACCTGGATAAGTATATACTAAAAAATGCAGTTCCGATTTAAAATACCCCCCATCCCCCCAGGGGGGGCTTCTAAAACTCATTAATACTCTAAGTCCCCCTGGGGGGATTTAGGGGTAAAAAATATAAATATGAAAAGAATGATTTCGGCTATTCTGATCCTGATTACCTCCCTGCTGATTACATCAGGCAGGAATAAAGATCATATTATATTTGTCGAAGCTGAAAGCTTCAGTGATCCGGGTGGCTGGGTGGTCGACCAGCAGTCAATTGATATTATGGGATCACCCTATATTCTGGCTCACGGGCTGGGTATACCTGTTAAAGACGCATCAACCACTTTAAATATTCCTGCGAACAATGAATACAGAGTGTGGGTAAGAACCCGCGATTGGGTAGCGCCATGGGGGGCAGAAGGAGCTCCGGGAAAATTCCAGTTATCAATTGCGGGGATCAGGCTCAATACGGTATTTGGCACGGAAGGGGCTAAATGGAGCTGGCAGTCAGGAGGTTCAGTCAGACTTAAGAAGGGAAGTGTCGCTATCTCCATTCATGATCTTACAGGGTTTAACGGGAGATGCGATGCCATAATCTTTGCTACTGACCCTAAGTTCATTCCACCTGAGGAAGATACTCGTTTAAATGAATTGAGGCATAATCTTACCATGAATGGCACTGAACCTGATGATGCAGGATCATTCGACCTGATTGTGGTCGGTGGCGGAATGGCAGGCTGTTCTGCAGCACTGACAGCGGCAAGGCTTGGCTGCAAGGTGGCCCTGATCCAGAACAGGCCTGTATTAGGTGGAAATAACAGCTCCGAAGTTCGTGTCGGACTTTCTGGACTTATTTACCAGGAGCCATATAAAAATCTGGGCAGAAGTGTTGATGAAATCGGATCGGTTGGCCATTGGACACTCTATGAGGCAAATCTGGATCCTGCTTCGCCACGCAGCAAAAATATCCTTGAAATAATAGCGAAAAATCCTGAAAAGAAGATCCATAATGCAGGTCCTGCATCGAATTATGGCGATGACAGGAAAAGATATGTTATTGAAAATGAGCCTAATATTACTCTATTTCTAAATACACATGTTTTCAGAGCCGATAAGGATGGAGATCGAATTACTGCTGTTTATGGTAAAAACATAATATCAGGAAAAGAAACAAAATTCAGTGGAAAGCTTTTTGCAGACTGTACCGGGGATGCAAATCTCGGATATCTTTCAGGGGCAGAATTCAGGGATGGCAGAGAAGGAAGAAATGAAACAGGAGAACCAAGTGCGCCAGAAAAACCCGATTACCTGGTAATGGGAACTTCAGTACAGTGGTATGCAGAGGAGGTTCCGGAAGTATCCCCCTTTCCTGATTGTCCATGGGCTGTTCAATTCGATGAAAAAACTGCCCATAAGGAAATAAGAGGTGACTGGGACTGGGAAACAGGTCTGAGCAGAAACCAGGTTGATGAGATAGAATTTATACGAGATTACGCTCTGAGGGTAACTTATGGTAACTGGGATTTCGTAAAAAACAAGAGTAAAAATAAAAATATTTATGATCGCTACAAACTGGCATGGGTTGCATATATTGGAGGAAAACGGGAATCAAGAAGGCTTGTCGGTGATATTGTACTTAAAGAGCAGGATATCATTAACCAGGTCAGCTACCCGGATGCATCTTTTACAACAACCTGGAGTATTGATCTTCACTATCCGTTAAAGTCAGAGTATTTTAAAGGTGAACCATTCCGGTCAACAGCTGATCAGCAGGATATCAAACCTTACCCTGTACCATACAGATGCCTCTATTCAAAGAATATCAAAAATATGTTCATGGCAGGAAGGAACATCAGTGTCACTCATGTAGCTCTTGGTACAGTAAGGGTTCAGCGTACTACAGCAATGATGGGAGAAGTAGTAGGTATGGCAGCTTCAATCTGCAAGCAGAAAAATGCAAATCCAGGGGATGTTTATCAAACCTACCTCGAGGATCTTAAGAAACTGATGATTGAAGGTGTTCCGTTAAAAAAATGATATTCAGCTTTTCCATTTAAGTTTCATCTCATCATCCCTGCGAAGCTTGTTGTGATCAAGCAGCCAGCGGATTACATTTACTGTTTTTTCCTCAGGATAACCTGCCAGCCTGACAAGCTCTTCAGCATCAACACTCTTTGCTGATAGGATTTTCTTTATCTCTTCAAGGATCATGTCAAACTCATACTTGCTGAGATCCAGCTCATTTCTTTTGCGGCATACGTCGCAGATACCACACCTGTCAGATTCCTCACCAAAATAATCAAGAAGGGTAACGGACCTGCAGCGATTATCCGATTCCGCATAATCAATCATACTGCTGAGCCTCACCTCGTACCTTTCTTTTACCTGCAGATAGTTTTCGGGAGATATAAACAGTGCTTTTCTTAGAAGCCTCTCTTCACTGAAGATTACCAGAGCGCTCTTTTTCCCGGGAATATATTTTATGATATTGTAGGAAGAGAGTTTGACGAGATACTGATAAATTGTATCACGGCTTGCTCCTGATTTCAGACTAAGCGTTTCCTCATTCACCGGAACAAATTCTGAGAACATACCGGTATATGATCTCAACAGGAGCTTGATAAAAGAGTCAAATGATTCATTAGCAACCTGAAACTTATAAAGGTCATCGCGACTGACAATAAAATGTACCCTTGAAGGATTATTAATCTCCTCTGTGAATTCCATATAGCCTTCCCTCTGCAGAAATTGCAGACTGTTAAAGGTTTCAATTGCCGGAAGCCTGTACTTTGATAAGAAATCATATAGGTTAAAGTCGAATACGTTGTCTTTTCCTGATCCCTGTGGCACCTGAAGGTAATTGCAGAGAGCCTCATACACATCTTTTATTTTTTCAATGGGGGGAAATTTTTTCCTTAACGAATCCTTTAGCCTGCCTGTGTCTGACGGCGAATGCAAAAGTACTGCAAATGCAGCCTTGCCATCGCGTCCGGCCCTGCCGCTCTCCTGGAAATAGTTTTCAATGGAATCGGGCATTTCCCAGTGAATAACGAATCTTACTTCTGCTTTGTCGATGCCCATCCCGAAAGCATTAGTGGATACTATCACCCTGGTTTCGCCAGTGGTCCAGGAAGACTGCTTTTTATCCCTTATTTCACCGGGCAGTCCTGCATGGTAGTAATCTGCACTTATCCCTTCTGCCAGAAGTAGTTCAGCTACTTCCCGGCATCTCTTTCTGCTTCTGACATATATTATTCCGCTTCCTTTTACTTTAAGCAAAGTTTTTATCAGATAAACACCCTTGTCTTCTACCTTCCTTACGAGGTATGAGATATTTTTTCGCCCGAAACTGGTCCTGAGAACATTCTTCTCCCTGAAAACAAGTCTGTTCATTATATCCTCTATAACATGAGGAGTAGCAGTAGCTGTCAGTGCGAGAAATGGTACATTATCAGGAATATGATCACGCAGGGAGGCAATCTTAAGATATGAGGGTCTGAAGTCGTATCCCCATTGAGAAATACAATGAGCTTCATCTATTGCAACAAGCGACAGATTGAATCTTGCCACTTTGTACTGAAAAATGCTGGTCGATATTCTTTCCGGAGATACATATAGAAATTTATAATTGCCATAAATACAATTCTCGAGCGCTATCTCAATCTCTTCTGCCGACATTCCTGAATGTATGGCAACAGATTTTATCTCCATACTGTTGAGTCGGTTTACCTGGTCTTTCATCAGCGCAATAAGTGGCGTGATTACCAGGCAGATACCTTCAGATGCAATGGTTGGTACCTGGAATGTCAGCGATTTGCCTCCGCCGGTAGGCATAAGACCAAGGGTATCCTTTCCTGCGACAACAGATTTTATAATCTCCTCCTGCAAAGGTTTAAACGAGGTATAACCCCAGTGTTTTACTAAAATATTCCTGTATGTTTCGAGATTCATACCCTTTTTGCACTATGTACAAATGTAATAACTGTAATTCAATTTTTTATGAGGGTTAAATGAAAGAGATGTTTAAAGAGTTCTGTTTTTTTTTCGTAATTTGCGCAAGCAAAAAATCTAAACCCAACAATCATGTCATTCTCTGATGATAAAATATTATATGAAGGATTAACTTTTGATGATGTGCTTCTTGTTCCTTCATACTCTGAAGTGCTTCCAAGGGAGGTGAATCTGAGTACAATGTTCACAAGAAAGATCCGGCTGAACACACCTGTTGTATCAGCAGCAATGGATACAGTAACTGAGGAAGGGCTTGCAATTGCAATTGCCAGGGAGGGAGGAATTGGCGTTATCCATAAAAACATGTCGATAGAAAGGCAGGCTGCTCAGGTCAAGCGTGTTAAGAGGGCTGAAAATGTTATGATAACCGACCCCATAACGATAAAGCTCGATTCTACTGTTGGTGAAGCTATGAGTTTAATGAACGAATACAGGATCGGCGGAATTCCGGTTATTGATAAGGACGGGATCCTCAAAGGGATTGTAACTAACAGGGACCTGAGGTTTGAAAATAACCGTAATAGGAAGATCACTGAAGTGATGACTACAAACCTTATCACAACAAATCATCAAACAAATCTGGAAGCAGCTGCAAGAATCCTTCAGAAGCATAAAATTGAAAAGCTGCCGATGGTTGATGAAAAGGGTAAGCTCATCGGACTTATTACCTATAAAGACATTACCAAGACCAAGGACCGTCCGAGCTCATGCAAGGATGAAATGGGAAGGTTAAGGGTTGCAGGTGCGGTTGGGATAGCCTCCGATACATTGCTGAGGGTGGAAGCACTTATAAATGCAAATGTAGATGCCGTTGTTATTGATACTGCCCACGCCCACTCAAAAGGGGTCATAAATATCCTCAGAGAAGTTAAGCGAAGCTACCCTGATATTGATGTGGTTGTAGGTAATATTGGCACAGCTGAAGCTGCAAAGTTACTTATTAAAGAGGGAGCAGATGCCGTAAAGGTCGGAATTGGTCCGGGCTCAATATGCACTACCAGGGTAATTGCAGGAGTTGGTGTTCCTCAGTTATCAGCCATATACAATGTGGTTAAAGCTATTGAAGGTTCAGGTGTCCCTGTTATAGCCGATGGAGGTATAAGGTACTCGGGAGATATAATAAAAGCTATAGCCGCAGGCGCTGACTGCATAATGGCAGGTTCATTGTTTGCCGGCGTTGAGGAATCGCCGGGAGATACTATTATTTATAATGGCAGAAAATTTAAGGCATACAGGGGCATGGGCTCAATTGAGGCTATGCAGCAAGGATCAAAAGACCGTTATTTTCAGGATATGGAAGATGATATAAGTAAGCTTGTACCTGAAGGTATTGCAGCCAGAGTACCATATAAGGGCACTCTTTCTGAAGTAATTTACCAGATGACCGGAGGTTTGAGGGCAGGAATGGGGTACCTCGGAGCAAAGAATATAGCACTCCTCAAGAAGGACGGGAAATTTGTGAGAATTACTAATTCAGGTATTATAGAGAGTCATCCTCACGACGTTTCAATTACCAGAGAATCTCCAAATTACAGCAGAAAATCTTTTGAATAACAGGTATCCGTTTTTTCTGATGAAGATCTGTTCATCTTTATTGTTCATTTTTGCATTTCTGTGGCCTGAAATCTGCCAGGGACAGGATTTGAACAATAAAGTATTAATGACTGTCAACGGTGTAAAAATTCAATCAGGTGAGTTCATCAGGATGTATAAGAAGAGCGTGGAGCCGGGGAAACCACTTGATGTGGATGAGTATCTTGAACAGTTCATAATTTTTAAGCTAAAGGTAGCAGATGCTATAAATGAAGGAATGGATACTACAAGAGCCTTCAGGAATGAGCTTAACGGCTACCGTAAACAGCTTGCCCAAAGCTATCTCACCGATAACACCAAAAAAGAAGAATTACTTAAAAAAGCTTACCAGAGAACTCTCTCAGAGATAAATGCATGGCATATACTGATTGCCCTCCCGCAAGACCCTGCATCTCAGGATACGCTTCTTGCCCGGGAAAAAGCAACTGGCATAAGGGAGAGAATTTCAAAAGGAGAGATTTTTGAACAGGTTGCCCGGGGAACATCTGATGATCAGTCAGTTAAGGTTAACGGAGGCAACCTTGGGTATTTTACTGCATTTCAGATGATAATGCCTTTCGAGGATGCTGCCTACTCACTTAAAAAAGGCGGGATATCCTATCCGGTAAGGACACCGTATGGATATCATATAATTAAGGTTACCGATAAAAGGCCATCAAGAGGAAGAGTGCACGTAGCCCATATAATGAAAGTTATGCCACCTGGTGCAAGTGATGAAGTTTCAAAAAAAGCGGAAGAAGATATTGCTGCGATATACAGTAAACTTAAAGACGGAGCATCTTTCAGCGAACTTGCAAAAACATCTTCTGACCATAAAGAATCAGCTTCAAAAGGCGGTGAACTTAACTGGTTCGGAGCAGGCGAGATGGTTACTGAATTTGCTGAAGCAGCATTTTCAGTATCTGATACAGGGAATTATACCAGACCTGTAAGAACACTTTATGGATGGCATATAATTAAGCTTCTTGGGAAAAGGCCTCCCGGCTCTTTTGAGGAAACACGCTCTTTTCTTGAAAGCAAGATAAACCAGTCATATCTTAATTCTATCAGCCAAAAGGAGTTGGTAAGTAAGCTAAAAAAAGAATACAGGTTCAGAATTGAAGATCAGGCATTTAAATGGTTCGTTGAAAACACTGATACACTTATAATTCAGGGATTAAAAAAGTACGACAGGGACAGCATGCCTTCAGGTGATTTATATTCATTTGCCAATCAGCATTTTACAACGAAAGAATTTGCCGGTTATATTGAAAGGAGAGGTTCGATGATTGTTACAAGAGATTCTCTGTTCTTTATCCAGAGTTCATTGGAAACAAGGTCATCTGACCATATACTTACCTACGAAAATAGTATCCTTGAAAGAAAATACCCTGAATTCAGATATCTCATGAATGAATTTCATGATGGCATACTTCTGTTTGAAATATCAGGAAAAAAGGTTTGGAACAGGGTCAGTAATGATTCTGCCGGCCTCATAAAATATTATGAAGATCATAAATTCGACCACCTTTCAGAAAAAGGCATTGAGGCAAAGATTTATACTCTTAAATCGCCCGGTAAGGAAAAACAGCTGGAATCGGCCTACAATAAGTATTCACGTAAACCAGATGTGGATATCAGACTTGCCGGAAAATTCAATAAAAAGGGAATCCGCAATCTTGAAATCACAGACAGCACATGGTATTTCGGATCTGATAACGAAATCGACAATTTAAAGTGGGAAAAGGGTACACACTTTTTCAAATGGAAAGGTTACACCTCAGTTATTGTAATAAAGAATAATGTTGATCCGGTGCCACTTCCTTTTGAAAAGGTCATGGGTGAAATGATGCCTGGTTATCAGGAACAGCTGGAGAATGACTGGTTAAGACAATTAAAGGAAAAATATCCCGTTAAAATTGACAATATTGAACTTAATAGTGTTAAGAAGAAGATTTCCAATGAATAGAATTCTTACTGTAATATTAATAATATCTGTTTTCTCAGGATGCAGGAATAGTATCAAAACAACTGAAAGAATCCCTGTTGCGGAGGTTGGAAAAGTTGTGCTGTATTATGATGAACTTCCACAACTGATCCAAAAAGGAATTAATGAATCTGACAGTATAGCATTGATACAGAATCATATAAACAAATGGACAAAACGTCAACTCCTTTTGCAGAGGGCTGAACAGAATTTATCTCAGGAAATAAAGAATGAAATAATCAGACAGCTGGATGATACAAGATCCAACCTGGTGATTTATCAGTATCAGCGGCAGATGATGCTCGAGAAAATGGATACTGTGCTCACAGAGGCTGAACTTGAGAATTACTATGCAGCCAATGAAAAGAGTTTCATTCTTAATTCAAATATTATTAAGGCTCTCTTTATCAAACTGCCTGCCGAAACTCCGGATATCGAAAAAATAAAGAATCTGGCCCGCTCCAATAATCAGAGTGATCTTCAGAAGCTTGAGAGTCTATGCTACCAGTTTGCTGAAAAATTCGATGACTTTAATGAAGAATGGGTTTTGATGGACAGGGTTTCACTTGAGTTGCCGCAGGAAATCCAGAATGAGGAGAACTTTCTGAAAAGAAATACTTTTTTTGAATCTGCCGACACTTTATCAGTATACTTTATTTCAATACGGGATTACAGGTTAAGGTCAACGTTAGCCCCATTTGAATATGTAAGGGATGATATTAAAAGGATTATTATTAATTCCAGAAGATTTGAATTCATTCAATCTCTTGAGAATGCTATCTATAATGAAGCTCTGAAAGAAAAAAGGTTTAAGATATACTAAATTGATAATGAAAAGAACAAAAGTACTTTGCATCATAGTTCTAAGCTTGTTTACCGGTGGAATTTCCATTCTGAAGTCACAGTCACTTGTTGAAGCAACTTCAGCTATTGTTGGTAACGAGGTAATCTATCTTTCGGATCTTGAAGCCACAATTTCTGATCTCAGAAGATCAGGGAACAAGACACCCATTGAGGAGTTAAGGTGTAATGTGTTTCAGGAAATGCTAATTTCAAAACTATTCATTGATCAGGCCAGGATAGACAGTATTGAAGTTACTGAGGATATGATTGAAGGTGAACTGAACATGCGTATGAATGATGCGATCAGAAGAGCGGGAAGCGAGGAAACGCTTATGGAATACTTTAAAAAAAGTATGCTTGAGATCCGAAGAGACATAAGAAAGACGATGCTTGAACAGGAAGTTGTAAGGGAAGTGCAGTCGAAGATCGCTGAAAACCTGAAAATGACTCCTTCCGGGGTTAAGAGATTTTATAATGCACTCAATAGTGACAGCCTGCCTGTAATACCTGCAAGATATGAAATCAGACTAATACAGCTTGATCCCCCTTCTAATGAGGATAACAAAGCAGAAGCCCGCCAGAAACTTCTCGATATCAGAAGTCAGATTCTGGAAGGGAAGAGTTTCTATACCCTTGCAATCCTCTATTCGGAAGACAAGGAATCAGCAAAAAATGGAGGTGAAATAGGATACATGACCAGGGGCGAACTTGATAAGGAATACGCAAATGCAGCTTTCAGCCTTACGAAAAATACCGTATCGAAGGTTGTTGAATCAAAATTCGGCTTTCATATTATTCAGCTGATCGACCGCAGGGGAGAAATGGTAAATACACGACATATTCTGATAAGACCGCAGGTTAAGCCCGACCAGGCACAAAAAGCCTTTTCAAAACTCGATAGCCTTGCAAGGCTGATAAGGAAAGACAGTCTTAAATTTGAAGATGCTGCCCTGAGATTCTCAACACATAAGGACAGCAGGATAAACGGAGGAAAACTGGTTAGTCCAAATCCCTCAGACAGAGTATCATGGCTGACTCTTGAGGAATTAAATACTGAAATGTATATGAAAGTAAGGGAGCTTAAGGTTGGTGAAATCTCTGATCCCTTCAAAACTACAGACGAAGATAATAATCCGGTTTTCAGAATAGTCAGGCTGGAAAACGAAATACCTGCACATAAGGCTAATTTAAAGGATGATTACCAGATCCTTTATGATGCTGCATTGATGGAGCAACGGCAAAAGAAGTATGATGATTGGATCCAGGATAAAATTAAGATCACTTATATAAGAATAAGTGAAGAATATAAATCATGCGATTTTCTTCAGAAGGGATGGTTGAAATAAAATTCATAACAAAAACTTTCAGCATTTTTTCATTCAGGAATACATTATGCATCCTGATTGCAATAATAATTACATCATCAGCACTGGCACAGGATCGCAGCGGCACAGGTTCGAACAAAAGGAAAGTTGAGCTGATATATGCCGATGAAGACATCGTTATCAGGGATCAGCAGACAGGCAAAGATGTTCATCATATCATAGGCAATGTAAAGTTCAGGATGAATGAAAGCACCCTCACCTGCGACAGCGCTCATTATCTGCCCGATAAAATGCAGATTACGGCCTTCAGCAGGGCGCATATTGAACAGGGTGATACACTGGATCTTTATGGTGACTATATGTTCTATGACGGGAAAACCGATAATGCAATTGCCCGGGGGAATGTGGAGTTAATTGATAAAGAAACTCATCTCTATACCGAAGCGATCACTTTCGACGTAAAAAACCAGATCGTGGATTATACTACCCATGGCAGAATAACAAATGCAGAGAATACACTCACAAGCACCATCGGTATCTATTATGTCTATGAGAATCTTTTTCACTTTAAAGACAGTGTTAAAATTGTGAATCCCGATTATGTGATGACCTCGGATACCATGAACTATAATACCAGGTCTGAAACTGTTCTATTTACCGGGCCAACTGAAGTAAAAGGAGATAGTTTGTACATGTATTGTGAAAGAGGATGGTACAATACAAGAAAAGATGTCAGCTCTATCTGGAAGAACGCATTCATAGATAACAGGCAAAACATTCTACGCGGAGATTCTTTGTTCTATAATGACAGTCTGGGATTTGGACAGGGATTCAGAAATGTCTCAATTGAAGATACTACAAATAATCTCTTTGTAATGGGCAATTATGCAGAATATCATAAGCAGCCAGAGAGTTACTTTGTTACCGACAGGGCGATGTTCATCCAGGTTTCATCAAAAGGAGACTCTCTTTTTCTTCATGCTGACACCTTGCGCGGGATAACCGTACCTGATACTATAAAGGAATACAGACTTGTGAGAGCCTTCTATAATTGCAGAATTTTCAGCAAAGATATCCAGGCAAAGTGCGACTCACTTTCCTTTTCTTTCCAGGATACTGTTATAAGACTGTACCATGATCCGGTAATTTGGTCAGTCGATAACCAGCTCACATCAGATTCTATGGCAATTTTCAGTAAAAACCAGCAGACTGACAGGCTCGAACTCTATAATTCTGCATTTGTTACAATACAGATTGATACTCTAAGGTATAACCAGATAAAAGGGAATAATCTGACCGCCTGGTTCAAAGATGATGAGATATACAAGATCATTATAAAAGGAAACGGAGAATCAATCTACTATCTACTTGACGGAGAGGAACTGGCGGGACTTAACCGATCCAAATCAACAGATATAGAAATATATATTGATCAGGGTAAAGTGACAGATGTCATTGAAATACTTAATCCGGAGGGATTTATTGATCCACCGGAACCATTGGGCCGGAAAGAACCAAGACTGACAGGATTCAAATGGCTCGATGCCCTGAGGCCAAAAGAGAAAGAAGATATATTCAGGAAGTAAAAGAGGGTGATCAGACTTGAAAAATTTCCCCTCCTTTTCAAGGAGGGGAAACTTATGGCTTGAGGGCCTGAGGCCAAAAGAGAAAGAAGATATATTCAGGAAGTAAAAGAGGGTGATCAGACTTGAAAAATTTCCCCTCCTTTTCAAGGAGGGGAAACTTATGGCTTGAGGGCCTGAGGCCAAAAGAGAAAGAAGATATATTCAGGAAGTAAAAGAGGCTGATCATTTCGCAGATCAGCCTCTTTTTAATATTCATCTTCATTGAAGAAAAAATCGTCCTTGCTTGGATAATCCGGCCAGATATCTTCTATACTCTCATAAATATCTCCTTCATCCTCAATTTCCTGTAGGTTTTCGATCACTTCCATCGGGGCACCTGACCTAATGGCGAAGTCAATCAGCTCATCTTTGGTGGCAGGCCATGGAGCATCCTCGAGTTTTGATGCCAGTTCAAGTGTCCAGTACATAATTTCCTGATTAAGTTATCGATAAACAAAGTTTGCAAATATAAAAATTATTTTATGTAAAAAGCAATACTCTGTTTTAACTTTTTCAGCACATCAAATCATCCATTTAATCTCCTCATTACCAAGCTCTAATGAGATCTTACGAGATAGTACGAAAAGATAATCCGACAGACGGTTAAGGAATCTGGTAACTATTTCAGGCGTTTTTTCTGATGCATTTAACCGAAGAACAGCTCTCTCTGCTCTTCGGCAGACACACCTGGCTATATGACAATAAGATACAAGTAAATTACCTCCGGGTAACAGAAAATTACTTAGATGGCTCAGAGACTCCTCCATCCTGTCAATTTCATTTTCCAGAACCGACAGGCAGCCTGCTTCAGGTAAAATAATCTTTGCTCCGGGATTTTCATTGTCTGTTGCAAGCGCCGCAGCACACGACATCAGCTGACTCTGAACATAAATCAGCAGGTCCCTCCTTTCGTGGTTCTCCCTGTGATCCCTTAAAAGCCCGATCCATGCTATAAGCTCGTCAACTGATCCGTAAGCCTCGACACGTTGCGAGCACTTTGGAACCCTTTTCCCTCCTGCAAGAGATGTAGTGCCGTCATCACCCGTGAGTGTGTAGATCTTCATGCCTTGACATACTTTTCATTTACAATATCCTGTGAAATCTCTCCATCGAAAAGACGGATAATACGTGCAGCATGTTTGGCAATTTCCTCTTCGTGTGTAACTACTATAACAGTATTACCTTTATTATGAATGTTGTCGAGCAACCCCATAATATCAACTGATGTTTTACTATCAAGGTTACCGGTGGGTTCGTCGGCAAGTATAATGGATGGTTTATTCACGAGCGCCCTTGCAATTGCAACTCTCTGACGCTGGCCTCCGGATAACTCATTGGGTTTATGAGTCATACGGTCAGCAAGTCCTACCTGTTCCAGAGTTTCAACTGCCATTTTTTCTCTTTCTGCTTTCGGTACACCGGCATAGATCAGAGGCAAAGTAACATTCTCCAGTGCTGAGTAACGTGGCAGCAGGTTAAATGTCTGAAATACAAAACCAATCTCCTTGTTTCTGATCTCTGCAAGATAATCGTCTTCCATTTTGCTGACATCGGTACCATTAAGTATATATTTTCCGCTGGACGGAGTATCAAGGCATCCAAGAAGGTTCATCAGAGTTGATTTACCGGATCCTGAAGGCCCCATAATAGCCACATATTCATTTCTGGCAATATTGACGGAAACTGACCGTAAAGCCCTCACAATCACCGATCCAACCTGGTAATTTTTAACTATATCATGAATCTCAATTACTTTATCCATAGCTACTTAAAATTTGAATTTCCGAAATTAGATTAAATATGTTAAATATTGAATTTATAATCCCTAATTTTTGTTAATACCTCACAACATAGTGATTACTGTTAATCCCTTTCCTGAAAAAAACAATTCCCATCCTGTAAATATCTATGGTGACTGATACTTTTGAATGGATTTTGATCTCCTGCCAGGCTTGCTCCATCTCCCGTGAAAGAGAGATATCATCAATTATTACCACAGTACCGTTGCCTGATCTTTCAGCTATCATATTGAAATATTTAAGAAGCGGTTCTTTCCTGTGATTGCCATCGATAAATACCAGTCCGGGCAAATTGCAGGAATCAAGAATCTCCGGCAGCTTTTCATCAAAAGATCCTTTATGCAGCCTGATATTCCCGATACAGGCCCTATCAAAATTCTCAGCTGCAATATCCGCTGTTTCACTGCATCCCTCAATAGTATGAACTGAGGTTTCAGGAGAGCTCATCGCCATGTACATTGTACTTATTCCCAGCGAGGTACCTAACTCAATTATACATGGTTTACCAAATTCTTTTGCCATCACTGACAGAATAAACCCGTATTTCCCCGGAACTGATGAATATCGGGCTATTTCTGACACTTTTTTGTTTTTATCAAGTCCATTCCTGAATGATCCTGTACCAAGATCATTTTTTCTGATCACCCTGGTATCGGAAATCATTTTATCTCTGATCTTCTCAATATACAAGACAATATCTGTATCAGATTTATTCCTGAATATCTTTGTAACAATATCAAATACAAACGGACTATGTATTCCATGCCCATTTCTGTGGCCTGACAGAATCAGATATCGGAGATATGAGGCTGCCCTGTAAAAAATCATTTCAGTCTGCTTACAATATTAGGAGAGGTACTCAAAAATATTTAATTTCGGGATTCATTTCATTAATAGCTTCCCTGATGATTGTACAGGAATTTCTTGATACAAACATAACATATTTAACCGGGGTAGGTCCTAAAAGGGCTGAACATCTGAACAAGGAAATATCTGTATTTAACTTTCGTGATTTTCTTTACTATTTCCCGTATAAGTATATTGACCGGACACGGTTTTACAAAATTGAAGAGCTTGATCCTGATCTTCCATTTGTTCAGATCAAAGGTCACATAAAAGGCTACTATAGCGAAGGTCATGGTAAGGGCAAAAGATTAACCGCTGATTTTCAGGATGAAACAGGTACCATTAAACTTATATGGTTTAAAGGGACAAAATGGATAACCGGAAATTACACACCCGGCATTGAATATATTATTTTCGGAAAACCTTCGGTATTCAATGGGATGGTAAATATTATCCATCCTGAAATTGAGGCCTGCGGGAAAGCATCTGAAAGGCTGAATTCAGCCCTTCAGGCACAATACAGCACCACCGAAAAGCTGAAAAACAATTTTATAACATCAAAAACAATAAATAAGCTTATTGGCACATTGCTGAAGCAGATCAGGGGAAGGCTGCCTGAAACACTCCCCTCCTACCTGGTATCGCAGTACAAGCTTATAGATCTGCATGATGCAATTCACAGGATTCATTTTCCTTCCAATCCTGAAGAACTTGAAAAAGCGAGATACCGGCTTAAATTTGATGAGCTTTTTTATATTCAGCTCAATCTTTTAAGATTAAGATCAAACCGGAACCTCAAACTGAAGGGATTCGTATTCAGCACTGTCGGCAAATTTTTCAACAGTTTCTATCACAATAATCTGCCTTTTACCCTTACTGAAGCACAAAAAAGAGTAATGAAAGAGATCAGGAAGGATCTGGGATCAGGCAGGCAGATGAACAGGCTTCTCCAGGGCGATGTTGGAAGCGGGAAGACACTGGTTGCCCTTATGAGTATGCTTATTGCTATAGATAACGGATACCAGGCATGCATCATGGCACCGACAGAGATACTTGCAAACCAGCATTATAATACGATATGCAGGCTGCTTCATGGCATTGACATAAAAATTTGTCTGCTCACAGGATCTTCAAAACGAACCTCACGTAAATCAATCACCGAATCATTGTTGGATAAGTCACTTCACATTCTGATAGGAACCCATGCACTGATAGAAGAAAATGTCAGGTTCAGCAACCTCGGACTGGTGATAATTGATGAGCAGCATCGATTCGGCGTTGAGCAGAGAGCCCGCCTGTGGCAAAAAAACCTCCATCCGCCCCATATCCTGGTTATGACAGCTACTCCTATTCCCCGAACCCTTGCAATGACACTTTATGGAGACCTTGATGTTTCAGTGATTGATGAACTGCCTCCCGGAAGAGTCCCGGTAAAAACAATGCATTTCACTGATCCTGAAAGGAATAAGGTTTTTGGATTTATAAGGAACCAGATCGCTGAAGGGAGGCAGATCTATTTCGTTTATCCTCTTATAAAGGAGTCTGAAACAATGGATTACAAGGATCTTGAAGACGGATGGGATACTATATCAAGAGTATTTCCTTCACCAAAATACTGCTTGAGCGTTGTTCACGGAAAGATGACTCCTGCTGATAAGGAGAGATCCATGAAACTCTTCAAAGAGGGTCATGCGCATATTCTTGTTGCGACAACAGTGATCGAGGTTGGTGTTGATATTCCAAATGCATCAGTAATGGTAATTGAAAGTGCTGAGCGTTTTGGTCTTTCACAATTGCATCAGCTCAGAGGGCGTGTAGGCAGGGGGGCTGATCAGTCATATTGTATCCTCATGAGTTCCGAAAAACTCACAAGGGAAGCAGCAAAGAGACTGGAGGTATTGATTAAAACAAGTGACGGCTTTGAAATAGCTGAAACTGACCTGCAGCTCAGAGGCCCTGGTGACATCGAAGGAACTCAGCAGAGCGGGATCCCGTTTGATCTGAAAATCGCCAGTCTGGGCCAGGATGGCCAGATAATAGAATATGTGAGACGCATAGCTGAAAATATTCTGACTGTAGATCCACTGCTGGACGAGCCTCAGAATGGCTTATTAAAAGCAGAACTCGAAAGATTGTTCAGCAAAAAACAGTCCTGGAGCAAGATAAGCTAGTCATCCTTATTTAAAATCATAATAAATAGTCAGATTTCTATAAAAACTGACAAAAAGCAGGCTCTGTTTTTTGCACAATTCTATATTTGTCAATTGATATTTTTAATTCAAAAATGAAAGATTCAGAAAGAACAAATACAATAAATCATACAGGTATTGTACAGAAATCCGATAATGAATCTGTTACTGTAATTATTTCATCAGAATCAGCATGTGCCGGTTGTCATGCTAAGGGTATTTGTTCACTCTCGGGAAAAGAAGAGAAATTAGTTGTGGTAAAAGGCAATTATAATGTATGTGAAGGTGAGACTGTTACTGTTGTAATGAAACAATCGACCGGGTTCACAGCTTTATTCCTTGGTTATCTTCTGCCACTAATACTGGTTGTCACATCTCTTGGAATAATGGTAACACTCAGGTATCCTGAACTTCTTTCCGGTGTGCTCTCAATTGCGTCATTGATTCCATATTATCTGATTCTCTTTTTTTTCAGAAAGAAGATAAATGACAAGTTTGTTTTTTCAATAAAAGTTTAATTAATGAGCCCAACTGTAGTCATAACGATCATAAGTCTCAGCATTCTGGCTGTAATTTCAGCTGTCATCCTGTATTTTGTTGCACAGAGGTTTAAGGTTTATGAGGATCCGAGAATAGATGATGTTCAGGCAATTCTTCCCGCAGCCAATTGTGGAGGATGCGGATTCGCCGGGTGCCGGAATTTTGCTGAAGTACTGGTTTCAGCTGAGACTTTCGATGGATTAAACTGCCCTGTAGGCGGAAGTACAGTAATGGATGCTGCTGCAGGAATATTGGGTAAGGTTCCGGTAAAAGTGGATCCGCTGGTAGCCGTGTTGCTTTGTAACGGGACTCCTGAATTCAGGCCATTTACTTCAGTTTATGACGGAGTTGCTGATTGCAGGATACAACACAGTCTTTATATAGGTGAGACTGATTGCAGCTATGGATGTCTGGGAAATGGTGATTGTGTAAGGGCATGTCAGTTTGAAGCAATGCACATGGATCCTGTAACAAAACTTCCGGTTATAATTGATGATAACTGTACAGCATGTGGAGCCTGCGTAAAGGCATGCCCCAGAAAACTTATCGAACTCCGAAAAAAAGCAAAGAAAGACAGGAAGATATACGTAGCCTGCTCAAATTGCGATAAGGGCGGGCCCGCAAGAAAAGCCTGCAAAGTGGCATGCATTGCCTGCAGTAAATGTTTCAAAGTTTGTGAATTTGATGCAATTGTGATTGAAAAAAATCTTGCATACATCGATGCCACGAAATGTACTTTCTGCAGAAAATGTGTTTCGGAATGTCCTACAAATTCAATAATTGAAATCAACTTTCCGCCGAAAAAGCCAAAAATTGAGGTACAGGCGGAGGCGGTCAGCAATTGAACAGATTTAAAAAATTAAAACCAGTAAAAAAGTGCTGAAAACATTTCCCCTTGGAGGCATCCACCCGCCGGAATTCAAGCTCACTTCAGGTTCTCCGATAAAGCAACTTCCTTTACCGCAAACTGTTGCAATTATGGTATCCCAGCATATAGGGGCACCGGCGTCTTTATTGGTAAATAAGGGAGATTCAGTTAAAACAGGCCAGCTTATTGCCTCAATCAATGGATTTGTATCATCCAATATTCATTCCTCAGTATCCGGGAATATCAGTAAGATTGATACAATTATTGATACTACGGGTTACAGGCAGACTGCTGTATTCATTGATGTAGCAGGAGATGAGTGGGTTGATACGATTGACAGAAGCTCTGAGCTGGTCAGGGATATCAACCTCAAACCTGAGGAGATAACGGAGAAATGCAGGGAATCCGGCATTGTCGGGCTGGGCGGAGCAACATTTCCTTCGCATGTAAAACTAACGGTTCCCACAGGAAAGAAGTGTAATCTACTCATTATAAACGGCGTTGAATGTGAACCTTATCTGACTTCAGATCATCGTCTTATGCTGGAGAAGGGAGAAGAGATACTTGTCGGTATTTCCATTCTGATGAAGGCTCTTGGAGTTGAACAGGCAATGATTGGAATCGAAAACAATAAATCCGATGCTATAGCCCATCTTACAAGACTCTCATCAGATTATAAAGGTATCACAGTATATCCCTTGGCTGTGAAGTATCCGCAGGGTGCTGAAAAACAGCTTATTAAAGCACTTATAAACAGGGAGGTACCATCCGGCCGTCTTCCTTTAGATGTAGGAGCTGTTGTTCATAATGTCGGAACAGCCTATGCTGTTTATGAGGCTGTGCAGAAAAACAAACCACTTTTTGAAAGGGTAGTGACAATCACAGGTAAGTCAGTGACGAACCCCGGAAATTACCTGGTCAGAACAGGTACAGCGGTCAGACATCTTATTGAGGCAGCAGGAGGCATGCCCGATGATACAGGAAAGATAGTAAACGGCGGGCCAATGATGGGTAAAGCCTTGAATAATACCGAAGTTCCCGTTGTAAAAGGAACTTCCGGAATAATCCTCTTTCCATCAAATGAATCAATAAGACCGGAGTTAAAACCTTGCATAAGATGTGCCAAATGCATTTCTGCATGTGCACTGAACCTTGAACCATATCTCCTGGCTAATCTGTCTGCCAGGGGTCTGTTTGAGAGAGCTGAGATAGAAAAGATAACTGACTGCATGGAATGTGGCTCCTGCAGCTATACCTGCCCTGCGAACAGACCATTGCTCGATTATATAAGACTGGGAAAATCAACTGTCATAAAAATGGCTCGTCAACGAAATATTAAATAAAAGAAACATACACTTTACATGAGCAATCCGCTTAACATATCTCCTTCTCCCCATATTCACGGAAAGGAATCAACTGAAAAGCTGATGTACGGCGTAGTACTTGCATTGATGCCAGCCCTTTTTGCATCAATTTACTTTTTTGGAACCGGTGCCATTATTGTAACTGCAACATCGGTAATATCATGTATTTCATTTGAATACCTTATACAGAGATTCATTCTCAGGAAACCTCTTTCAATTAATGATGGATCAGCTATTGTAACGGGTTTACTCCTGGCTCTGAATCTGCCATCAAACATTCCCGTACCGGTAATAATAATCGGAAGTCTGGTGGCAATAGGGGTTGCCAAAATGACTTTCGGCGGTCTGGGGAATAATCCGTTTAATCCGGCACTGGCAGGAAGAGTGTTCATGCTGATTTCATTTCCTGTACAGATGACCAGCTGGCCTGTCCCGTCGGGGTTCAAAACCGGATATATTGATGCTGTCACAGGGGCTACACCCCTGTCAATTATCAAGGAGGGAATAAAGAATGGCGAATCGTTGTCACAACTGATGGAAAAGGTTCCGTCAACAGCGAACATGATATTCGGGAATATGGGAGGATCGATCGGGGAAGTATCTGCACTGGCTCTGATTATAGGAATGATATATATGCTATATCAGAAGATAATTACCTGGCACATCCCTGTTTCAATTATCGGAAGCATTGCTGTTTTTACAGCGTTGTTATGGCTGATAAATCCGGAGTCAAATGCTGATCCCATGTTCCATATTCTTGCAGGAGGTGTATTGCTCGGAGCTATTTTCATGGCTACTGATTATGTAACCTCACCGATGAGTCCCGTTGCAATGCTGATCTATGGATGCGGAATAGGAATCCTGACTGTGATCATAAGGGTATGGGGCGCTTATCCGGAAGGCGTCTCATTTGCAATCCTGATCATGAATGCTTTTGTTCCGCTTATGAATACATATATTAAACCAAAGAGGTTTGGAGAGGAGGTAAAAAATGGCTAAGACCGAATCCACTTTTAAGAATATGGTCCTGTCGCTTTCCCTGATCGCCCTTGTTGCATCAGCCTGCCTCGGGTTTGTATATGAGTTTACTAAGGAACCAATTGAACTTTCGATCCTGAAGAAGAAGGTGGATGCAATAAAACAGGTTGTGCCTGAATTCAACAATAATCCTTATAATGATATGTTCAGGCTGCCAACCGGTGAAGGTGACAGCCTTGATATCTTCCCCGCTAAGCAGGACAGTCTGATTGTGGGATACGCTGTTTCAACCTATACAAACAATGGATTCAGCGGAAATATAACTCTCATGGCAGGTTTCAGACCCGACGGATCAATAGTTAACATTACAATACTTGCTCACAAGGAAACTCCAGGACTCGGCACTAAAATGGCGGAACCGAAGTTTAAAGATCAGTTCACAGAAAAAAATCCGGCAGATTTTAGTCTGAAAGTCCGGAAAGACGGAGGACCTGTTGATGCGATTACCGCAGCAACGATAAGCTCAAGGGCATTTTGCGATGCTGTTCAGCGTGCATATAACACTTTACAGAAAGGAGAGATTCATGAACCAGTTAAATAATTTCACAAAAGGTTTTATCAAAGAAAATCCTATCCTGGTGCTCGTGCTGGGCTGCTGCCCTGCTCTGGCAACTACCTCATCGGCATTAAATGGTCTGGGCATGGGTGTTGCAACTACATTTGTACTTATAGGATCAAATGTAGTGGTTTCATTGCTTTCTGATCTCATTCCCTATAAGGTGAGAATACCTGCATTTGTTGTGATTATAGCCTCATTCGTCACGATAGTGGATCTTCTCATGCAGGCTTATGTGCCTGCCCTTTATGAAAAACTTGGAATATTCATTCCTCTTATAGTTGTGAACTGCATTGTTCTTGGAAGAGCCGAAGCTTTTGCAAGCAAAAACAGTGTATTATCGTCATTCATTGACGGGTCAGGGATGGGCCTGGGATTCACCTTTGCCCTGGGCATTCTGGGAGCTTTCCGCGAAATAGCAGGAAGCGGTGCAATTTTTGATTACAAATTTATTGATGGCGACGGAATTCTCGTTTTTATTCTGGCACCGGGAGCATTTATTGCTCTGGGGTATATGATAGCAGTTGTAAGCAAGTTTAAAAAACCTTAACTGTTGAGATATGGAATATATTTTAATAATCATAACCGCGGTATTTATTAATAATATAGTACTGGCTCAATTCCTCGGAATATGCCCATTCCTCGGAGTCTCCAATAAGGTAACTACTGCTGTGGGAATGACCGGTGCAGTAGCATTTGTAATGGTACTGGCTACCATGGTTACCTACATTATCTATATTTATGTCCTGGTACCGCTGGGAATAGGTTTCATGCAGACAATCACCTACATACTGGTTATTGCTTCACTGGTACAAATGGTGGAAATCATACTTAAGAAGGTAAGCCAGTCACTCTATCAGGCCCTGGGGATATTTTTACCCTTAATTACAACTAACTGCGCGGTGCTCGGGGTTGCAATACTAGTCATTAAAAAAGATTATAATCTTATTGAGGGAGTAGTGTTCGGAGCATCAAATGCTATTGGTTTCGGACTTGCCCTCGTTATTCTTGCCGGGATAAGGGAGCAGCTTGAACTGGCTGATTTACCAAAAGCTATGAAAGGAGTTCCCATATCTCTTATAACAGCAGGAATTCTGGCTCTTGCCTTCATGGGATTCACCGGTATCGTGAAATAGTAAAACTCCTTCCCTTAATTTTCCCAATTCTTAAAAAACCTTAATTCCACGGGCTTTTACGGGAATTTAATTAAATTTGTTTTTACCCGATTATCCATTTAATGAATGATCATTGACCTTTTCAAATCCTCCCTGCAGGATCAGGGGAACATAGAGAGTTTCAGGGTGGATATACCAGGACGCGAATGGAAAATGGCAAAGAGATAGTATAATATGAACCAATAAATAAATAACCGTTAATATGAGAAAGATTTTTCTTTTGTTGCTTTTTGTGTGCTTAACTGCCACAGGGATAATTTCAGCTCAGACTTATAACATTGTCATTAAGGGAGGTCATTTAATTGATCCTAAAAATAATATCAATGAACCAATGGATATTGCAGTCAAGGACGGCAAAATTGCCCTTATTGCAAAGAACATCGATGGGAAGGAAGGGATACAGGTAGTTAATGCAAAGGGTCTGTATGTTACACCCGGGCTTATCGATATCCACGTACATGTATTTAACGGTACGAATATGGATCAGCAATATATGAACGGGTCCAATTCAATTCCCCCTGACGGTTTTACTTTCAGGGTTGGAGTTACAACTGTGGTAGATGCTGGTTGTGCCGGATGGAGAACTTTTCCTGAATTCAAGAAACAGACTATCGACATATCCCAGACCAGGGTTCTGGCATTTCTGAATATAGTCGGCGAAGGTATGCGGGGAGGTCCGTTTGAACAGAATCAGAAAGATATGGATCCGAAAATGACTGCCGAATTTGCCTTGAAAAATTCAAAAGATATAGTCGGGATCAAACTGGCTCATTACAGTGGCCGTGACTGGAATCCTGTGCTACTGTCTGAAGAAGCCGCAAAATTATCAGATATGCCATTTATGGTTGACCTTGGAGGGGCCAACCCTGCACTGTCACTCGATACACTCTTTATGCAGGTATTCAAACCCGGTGATATATTCACACATTGCTTCGGCCAGCTTGGAGAAAGCAGGGAGAGCCTGGTTGATGTAGCAACAGGCAAAGTAAGGCCATTTGTATTTGAAGCTCAGAAGAGAGGAATTATTTTTGACGTTGGAGCCGGAGGGATAAGTTTTGCATATTCCCAGGCAATACCAGCAGTAAAAAGCGGATTATATCCCGATGCAATCAGTACCGACCTGCATATAGGCAGTATGAATGGTGCAACAAAAGACATGCTGACCACAATGGACAAATTTCTGGCAATGGGCATGGATCTTCCGACTGTTATAAAAGTCAGTACCTGGAAACCGGCACAGATCATTAAACGCGAGGAACTTGGACATCTTACAGTAGGTTCTGAAGCCGATATTGCCATACTTAATATGCGTACCGGGAAATTTGGTCTTTTTGATTATACAGGATATAAGCTTGAGACAGATAAAAAGCTTGAATGCGAAATGACTATCAGAGCCGGCAGGATTGTATATGATCTGAATGGCATTGCTGATCCTGTAGTCCTTGCACGCAGAAGGCGATAATGTAACAGTTAAGGGAAACTTAATTGGTGTTATGAATTGGATTGCTTAAATTTAGATCGATTTACCTGGTTTTCAACAAAATATTTAATCTCAAATAATTAAACTGAAATGAAACGTAGAGAAGTAATTAAGAACCTGTCAATTCTTCCTGTATCCGGAGCTGTTTTAGGAACCTCATCTGTGCTGGGAGCAGGAATCCTTTCGTCATATTCCGCACCAAAAAGGGATATCTTTAAGGAGCTTGGTATCAGGACATTTATCAACGCAGCAGGAACTTATACTGCATTATCGGGATGCTTAATGCATGAAGAAGTGGTTGAAACCATAAGATATTCTGCCAAAAAATATGCTACCATCGATGAAGTACAGGATAAAGTCGGGGCTAAGATTGCAGAACTTTGTCATGCAGAATCTGCAATGGTAACTGCAGGCTGCTGGTCAGCACTTGTACTTGGTACAGCAGGCGTTCTTACCGGAACAGATCAGAAAAAAGTGGCAGAACTTCCTCACCTCGAAAATATGAAATCAGAGGTACTTGTTCAGAAGGAGCATAATCATGGATATGTTCATGCCCTTACCAACACTGGAATAAAAGTGGTGGAAATAGAGACATTGGAAGAGTTTGAAAAGGCTGTTAATGAACAGACTGCCATGATGTGGTTCCTTAACTATGCCGGACCGAATGGTATGATTAAGGATAAAGAATGGGTTGAACTGGGTAAAAAACACAATATTCCTACAATGATCGATATGGCTGCAGATTCAACTCCTGTTACAAACTTATGGAAATTCAACGAGATGGGATTTGACCTGGTTTGTGTATCAGGTGGCAAAGGTCTTACCGGACCACAAAGTGCAGGTATTCTTATGGGCAAAAAAGATCTCATAGCTGCAGCCAGGCTTAATGCTCCTCCAAGAGGTGGTAATATAGGCCGCGGAATGAAAGTCAACAAGGAGGAGATTCTTGGCATGTATGTTGCTTTGGAGAAGTTTATCAACAGAGACCACGAAAAACAATGGAAAATATGGGAAGATCGTATTGCAGTTATGGAAAATGCAGTTAAAACTATTAACGGAGTTACTACAACGGTAACTGTTCCTCCTGTTGCAAATATTACCCCTACCCTTACAATATCATGGGATATAGAAAAAGTAAAAATCAGCTGCAATGATTTTCGTGCAAATCTCAGAAAGGGAGATCCTTCAATTGAGATGATGGGTGGAAAAGACAATCTGGTTATAACATCATGGATGATGCGACCTGGTGAAGAAAAAATAGTTGCAGCAAAACTGGCAGAAGAACTTAAAAAAGCATCATCATAAAATATTGATCTTTCCAACTATTCAACCTGTGTTAATAAATTAACAATCTAACAAAATAACAAAACAATGACATTCAGAAACATACTTCTAATTGCAATCCTGTTTTTACTGCCTGGTCTTTCAATTGCTCAGACATATGATATTATTTTAAAAGGGGGTCATGTTATTGATCCTAAAAACAAGATTGATGCTGTAATGGACCTTGCAATTAAAGATAAAAAGATTGCATTGGTGGCAAAGACAATAGATGAAAAAGAGGGGAAACGTGTCGTAAATGTAAAAGGCATGTATGTTACTCCAGGCATTATTGATGCTCATGTCCATGTCTATTACGGAAACAATATGGATCAGGGTCTTATGGATGGCCCCAGTTCAGTTCAGGCAGATGCATTTTCCTTCCGTTCAGGTGTAACGACCATGGTGGATGTCGGAAGTTCCGGTTACAGGACTTTCCCAAAATTCAAGGAGACGAGCATTGACGGCTCCCAGACCCGGATTCTGGCACTTATTAATATAGCTGGTGAAGGCATGAGAGGTGGTCCTTTTGAACAGACTACCAAAGATATGATCCCTCTCAGGGCGGTCGAAGTCGCAAAAAAGTATCCTGAAATAGTTGTAGGATTCAAACTGGCACACTACAGTGGTCATGAATGGGGCCCTACAGACAGTGTTGTTGCGGCCGGGAAAATGGCAAATCTACCTGTTATGATCGATTTTGGAGGTGCAGAACCTCCTCTGCCGCTGGAAGAGTTATTTATGAAACACCTCCGACCCGGTGACATATTCACTCATCAGTATGCTTACTTTCCAAATACCCGTGATGCAGTTATAGATGAGAATGGAAAGGTAAAACCTTTTGTTTTTGAGGCTGTTAAAAGAGGTATTAAATTCGATGTAGGGCACGGAGGGGGATCATTCCGCTGGAAAGTAGCCGTTCCGGCAATTCAGCAAGGGTTCCTGCCTGACGCTATAAGCACCGACCTTCATACCGGAAGCATGAACGGAGGAATGAAGGATATGGCTAACACGATGTCAAAGTTCCTGGCTTTGGGTTTATCACTCCAGGAAGTTATAAACCGTTCAACCTGGCAGCCTGCACAGATGATCAACATGCCGGCACTTGGAAACCTCAGCGTGGGGACAGAAGCTGATGTTGCAGTTTTCAGTATCAGCAAAGGTGATTATGGATTCATTGATATTGGAACGGATAAATTAAAAGGTACCCGGAAAATGGTTGCAGAACTTACTATCAGAGCCGGCAGAATTGTGTGGGACCTCAATGGACTTGCTGCTATTGAATTTAAGAAATAGTATATTTGCATTATCAATATGTTGATATTTAATAAACTAATAACTCTAATCTAATCTTTACCATATTATTAACTATAAACAATAAATTATGAAAACAGAAAGAAGATCAGCACTCAAGAAAATGTTCGCATCAGTTGTAGGCCTGGCAGGCATCGGAATTGCAGCTAAAGCAAGTTCTTCAGATGTAAAAGAAGCCGGAAATATTACTGATTTCCAGGATGCACCTCTTTTCTCAGGCCATACCAAGTTGGGAAACCTGGTTTTTACAGCCGGAAAAGGAGCACATGTAGCACCATTTACCATTGAAGCTCATACTGAGATTGTACTTAAAGAAATGGAAAAAGAGCTTATTAAAGCAGGTTCATCTATGGAAAAAGTATTAAAAGTAACTGTATATCTTAACGATATTGCTGATTACAAAGGGATGAATGCAGTATATAAAGGACGTTTCGGGAAAACTCCTCCTGTCAGATCAACAATTGCCGTAGCTAAAGGTGGTGTTCCCGGCGACTCTCTTGTTGAGATGGATTGTATCGCTTACATTTAATCTGTTAGAAATAATATAGTAACCTATATGATCTTCATATAGGTTACTTTTTTTTTGAATGGATCTCATTGCTAATGAAATAATTAAGAAAATGACTCAGGGAAAATTACTCAGGATTCTTACGAAACTCTGTTTTCTTTTGATAGCAGTTTTTTCATTTTCGTTCACACCACCTGCCGAAAATAATGCGATCTCGAATGATATCCGCATTGAACGTCATAAGCCTGTCAGAATGAGCGATGGCGTAACATTATATGCAGATCTGTATCTACCGGCTGAGCCCGGCAGATATCCAACTATAGTATCCAGTACTCCATATGGCGTTCAGAGAGACGGATCTCATGAAATGTTCGTGAAATTTGCACAGCATGGCTATGCTGTGGTTTACTTTGATGTACGCGGACGTTATGAAAGTGAAGGTAAATGGGAACCGTTCCGGAATGAAGCAAAAGATGGTTATGAGTCAATTGAATGGGCCGCTGTTCAATCTTTTTCAAACGGAAAGGTAGCTACCTATGGTGGCAGTTATGTGGGGCATAATCAATGGGCAGCTGCCTCTCAGGCTCCTCCTCACCTTGTTGTGGCATTTCCATCACTTGCATCAACGAATATATATGCTAACTGGATAACTATGGGTGGAGCCTTTCGCCTGAGCTTCAATTATGGATGGGGAGTGGTCAGGATGCCTGACAGGATAATGCTGCCACAATACTGGCATACAGAGAGTTATATGCCAGAAAACCTCAGATACGATAATGTTCTCATGCATCTTCCGCTCAAAGATATGGACCTGCAGTTTGAGGGCTCTCCCGTTCAGCACTACAGGGACTGGCTCAAACATGAAAGCTATGATGATTACTGGAAAGCAATCAGTGATGAAGAACGTTTCAATAAAATTAAGGTGCCAACACAAACACTTGGTGGATGGTTCGATATATTCCTGATGGGCACGATCAACGGTTTTACAGGCATGAAAAAGAATGGCGCCACTCCTGAAGCAAGGAATGGGGCTCGCATGATAATCGGACCCTGGGGGCATGGTCCAACCCAGACATTCGGAGGAGTTGACTTCACTCCTGCTGCAACACTTGATATGTTCCGGTTTCATATGCGGTTGTACGATTATTACCTGAAAGGAATAAATACCGGCATTGAAAATGAGAAGCCGGTACAGCTCTTTTATATGGGTATCAATAAATGGAGAGGCGAAACAGACTGGCCGGTACCGGGCACTCAATACCGTGAATTTTATCTAAACAGCAAAGGATCTGCAAATTCAGTCAGGGGAAATGGATCTCTTAGCTTTGAAAAACCGGCAGAATCTGCATCTGATACATATTATTATGATCCCCTTAAGCCTGTACCGACAACCGGCGGAAACAACTGTTGCGGCACTCCTACCCTGCCCGGACCGCAAGATCAGAGGCCTTTGGAAAGGCGCGAGGATATTCTGGTGTACACAAGCGAATACCTTAATGACACTATTACTGTTGCAGGACCTGTTAAAATGAAACTGCATGCTGCAACCGACGGAACTGATACCGACTGGATGATTAAACTGGTAGATGTATATCCGAATGGTTATGCAATGCCGGTATCTGAAGGTATACTGAGAGCCAGGTTTCGTTCAGGATTAGATAAAATGAAGCTGCTGACTCCCAATCAGACTTATGAATATGAAATAGAGATGACAGGAACAGCTAATTCATTTCTGCCGGGTCACAGGATAAGGATTGATATTACTTCAAGCAATTTTCCGCAGTTTGACAGGAATCCAAATACCGGCGAACCTCTGGGAAGCAGCCCGAAAACCAGGGTGGCAAAACAGACAATATTCCATGGTGGTACTAATCTTAGTCACATCATTCTTCCTGTTGTAACCGGATTATCAGAATAATTTACATTTAAAGAACTATAAAGCAAAGACAAGCAATAAAAACTGATTATTTCAAGTGTAAATCACCATTTCCCGTTCAGCGTCCCACCCCATTCCTTTGACATACATATTGTAAAGGCCCGGCTGAGAAAAACCATCCCAGACAACCTGATGAGTTCCCGGTTCCAGGTCATCTGCATGCATTCTCCAGACTACCTCACCATGACGGTTAAGAATATCAACATAAACGTCACCCTTTTCAGGCACGTTTACTTCCATAACAACCTTATTACCAGAATCTGTGCCCAGGGCTCTAATGGAAGGGTCTTCATTTCTGGATATTTTTCCCGACTTCCAGGCGCTGTAATCAAAAGGTTCATCAACCATATGATATTTGGCCTCATCCATACCATTGGTATTACGCCTCAGATAATAGGTAAGCAAAGGGGTCCTTGTAAGAGAATCGAGTTTTACCTTTTTTGCCTTACCATCCTGCCATAGATATACAGGTATATCAAATGGGTCGAGAACATTGGAAAGGCCTCTTTCAATGCCAATATGGAAGAGACCGAAATTTCCCGGTTCATGTCCTGCCAGCCAGTGAGCGATTATATCAACCCGAAATGAATCCTTGCCGAATATTACGTTGTTAGTCATAAAATCCATAGCCCTGCCTTCGTGCGGACCACCCTGAAAACCGTCCCCGTCGCGGCCATAAATACCCTCTACAATACTTATCCCTGTTGGGGTTACACTGTAGGAATCGCACATCCGCTGAGCCCATTGCTCCATCCAGAATCCACCGTTAAACGGAGGTCTGTCCATTTTTTCGCTCCATCGAGGGATCCCGGCTTCAACATGTTTTTTATGCAGTTCACCAATCCTTGCCAGATAATCAGGCTGAAAAAACTGATGGTAACGCTTATCTATTGTCTTAAATACATCTATAGCACCTCCGCAATACGAATGAAAAGTCTTTGCCGTTATTCCCTGGAGGTTCTTTATTGCACCTGTTATACCCATCTGGTGCGATTTTAACTTAGCGATATTAATAAGAAAGGTATCATCAGCTGTCATTGGCGCCATGAAGCCAACCTCCTTAAAAACAACACCATCAATCTTTTTGAAGATAATTTCATCACCCAGATCCCAGTAGTTCAGGGATGACAGGTCCTTCAGATCGAATCCATTTTTTTCCGCCATCGCGGAATACCCGTTTGTCTTCCATAAAAAAGCACATGCACATTCTCTTAAGAAATACTCCTGAGGTCCCTTGGTTTTAACACCGTTAAGATAACCTTCAATAAAATTCAGATCCGTTGTAATACCCATATTTGCAAGCGGATCCTTTTTACTTCCTGTACTGCAGGTCCAGTTTGGTTTACATGTTATCCTGGTCTTATTTGAATAGCCTTTGCTTCCTGATGTTCGTACAAACATCTCATTAGCAAGCTTGTAGGCAGCATCATAAATTGCTGCATTATCGGTTTTCTCCTTTACCGAAGTCAGATTGATGAATACGGCTTCAGGATGCTCCTTAATGAAAGGATGCAGGTCGAAACCATCAGCTGCTTCAGTAAAAGGATTTGCTGAAGCATTAAACCCCGATCCGATCGCTCCAAGAACTCCTGCTGCCGAGGAGACTTTTATAAAATCGCGCCGCTTCATCTTTTAAGTGTAAATAACCATTTCGCTTTCAGCATCCCATCCCATGCCTTTTACATATGTATTGTACAAACCGGGTGATGAAAAACCATCCCACACAACCTGGTGTGTTCCGGCCTCAAGATTATCGGCATGCATACGCCACACAAGCTCTCCATGGCGGTTCAGGATATCAACATAAACATCACCTTTCTCAGGAACTGAAACCTCCATAACGACCTTGTCATTTGAATCGGTTCCGAGTGCCTTTATTGCAGGTGTTTCTGCCTTTGATAAAGTTCCTTTCTTCCATGAACTATAGTCAAACGGCTCATCACACAAATGATATTTATCCTCGTTCTGGCCGTTCGTATTTCTTCTTAGATAATATGTTACAAGAGGTGTTCTCTTCAAAGACTCGAGCTTTACCTTTCTGGCTTTTCCGTCTTCCCATAAATAAACAGGAATGTCATTAGGATCAAGAACATTGGATAAGCCTCTCTCAATACCAATATGAAACAGTCCGAAGTTTCCCGGTTCATGTCCTGCAAGCCAGTGTGTTATAATATCAACCCGGAAAGCATCTTTTCCAAATATTATATTATTACTCATATAATCCTTTGCTTTACCGTTATGAGGTCCGCCGGCAAAGCCATCACCATCGCGGCCATAAACTCCTTCTACTATATTGATCCCTGTTGGAGTAACACTGAACGAATCAAGCATTCTGTTTACCCATTGCTCCATAAATAGTCCGCCACCGTAAGGAGGCCTGTCCATCACCGTATCCCAGCGCGGGATGCCGGCAGCAACATGCTTTTTATGAAGCCCGGCAACTCTTGCCATATAATCAGGCTGGAAATATGGATGATAACGCTTGTCGTAAGATTTGAAAATATCAAAATGACCGCCACAGAACTGATGGAATTTTCTCCCGGTTATTCCCTGCAGGTTTTTAATAGATGCAGTTATTCCCATCTGGTGTGATTTGAACTTGGCAATATTAATAAGGAAAGTATCGGGAGCATTCATAGGAGCCATGTAACCTGCTTCCTTAAATACTACTCCATCAATTTTCTTAAAAATAATTTCATCGCCCAGATCCCAGAAATCAGTTGTGGAAAGGTTTTTCAGGTTGAAGTTATTCCTTTCACACATAGGTAAATATCCATTCGCTGTCCATGAATTGGGTGAAGCACATTCCCTGAGATAAAACTCCTGCGGTCCTTTGGTTTTTACTCCATTGAGAAATCCTTCAATAAAATTATTGTCGGTAGTGATCCCCAGGTTGGCAGCGGGATCATTTTTATCAATACGGCTGCTTGTCCAGTTGGGCTTGCAGGTAATTTTGGTAGAATTAGGATATCCTTTTCCTTTACCGGCCTTAACAAACATCTCACCCGAAAGCTTGAAAGCAGCATCGTAAATCGCTTTAGCGTCAGTTTTTTCCTTAACTGATGTCAGGTTAATAAAAACTGCCTCGGGATGCTCTTTGATGAACGGATGAAGCTCAAAACCTTCCACCCTTGCATCAAAAGGATTTTCAAACGCATCATAACCCCTTCCAACCAGACCTGCCATACCTGCGGCAGATGAAACTTTAATGAAATCGCGTCTTTTCATTTATCTCCTTTTGTGTTCGGTTTAAAATTAAACATTTTAGAGAGCAAAATGTTTGCCAGAAACTTAAATATTGTTAAAACATTTTTTGAATATAAGAACAGCACCCGTCAATACTACCGGGTGCTGCTAAATCAAAATACTTATAAAACTGATTATTAACGAATATTAAGTTGCAAGAGGTTGACCTTTCGGAACCCGTATCGGCCTCTTGGTTGTTCTCTGTTCATGCCGTTTTGCTGTGAATTTGGCTCTTATGTATTCTCCCATGAATATTTCACCCGCCATTGAGTCAGCATTTGCCGTCCCATAAAAAATAAAAGGAATATTATCTGCAATCTGACGGTCGTTGCTGCTTAACTTGATCTGATCCCCATCGATGATTCCATACATATCTCTCATTGAGAAATCACCTTTATGAGAACCTTTTATCCAGTTGCCGTCCTGTTCTATGAAGAAAGTGTGCTGGCTCTGACTGCTGTAGAATTCAACATTCACATCCCACCGGCCGGCCAGACTTGCAACCGGAGTGGTCATCTCCTTTGGTTTTGGATTTTTTCTTGAGAATAAATCAAAAATTCTGTCTCCCACAGTTTTATCATTTCCCGGCTGCATCTGACCTGAAACAACTGTTATTGAGGTTTTTCCATCATCATTAAGATAATTATTATGAACAGCTATTCTTGGCTGTTTTGAAGCCAGCTCTTCTGCAACATCCAGTCCTGTAATATTAAGTGCTTCAGGATCCCACGATATTATCAATGAAGGACTATGATTCGAAAGCCCCCGAGGTTCATGAACTGTACATGTCACCCCTTTTACCGGAGAGAGTCTTTTTGAGATATTATCGAGGTATGTGTGCCATATTTTCATTTTTTCAACATGATCACGCTTAATCCAGGCTTCGACTGCTGCTAGCATCCCCATCATCTCTTCCTTGCCAACCTTATTATCGCGGCCACAGCCATGATGAGGAGAACTTGCCTGCCATGCCGACATCAGGATATCCTTTCTACCCAGTAATAAACCTGCACACTGAGGTCCGCATATAGCTTTACCTCCACTGTAAGCAACAACTGTTGCTCCTCTCTGAAGATGTACGTTTGGAAAAGTAAGATCCTCTGCTGCTGCATCAACAAGTATCGGAATATTAAGAGGTTTAGCCATTTTAGCAATCGATTCAAGTGACCAGGGTTGATCAGCCTTCACCTCATTATTGGCCATAAGATAAATCATTGCCGTTCTGCTGTTCAATGCTTTTTCGAGTTCCTCAGGTGTATCAACGGTAATTATTGTTACCCCGATATTACGGATAGCATGATCATATGCATTTCGTGAACGCCGCGGTATAACTACTTCTGTTTTATCAAATCCGGCCAGATCAGGTATACGGATAAGCTTTTCCGGGTTACCTCCTGTGACGGATGCTGCAGTGACATGTTTCATTCCTGCTGCGCAACCTGCCGATACCATTCCCCATTCAGCACCTGTGATCTCAGCAAGTCTTCTGCCAATTCCGAATGCCAGTTCATCATATTGAACAAAATATCCGGAGGCATCATGCATCGCCTGTACAACCTCCGGTCTTTCAAGCGATCCCCCTATAATAGTGTAAGTTCCTACACAGTTTATAACCGGATCAACACCTATTGACTCATAAATACTCTGACCCGGTGCAAGCGGTCCGCTGGCAGATGATAGCATCGCCTTAAGAGGAAGTACGCTGCCTGCGAAGGGCAAAACTGACAAACTCTTAATAATATCTCTTCGTTCCATGTTAAATAGTTTAGGTTATTATTGGTTATATATCTGAATCTAAAAATTATTTGTTTGTCCAGCTCCTGGCTGCCAGACCATTCATATCCCAGACAACCTTGCCGGCCCTGATCGTCATTTCGGCTTCAAGTCTGCGGTCGCCTGTCAGTTTGTTGTTTTTAGTATCTATAAATCCGAATGTACCTTTCCTGATACTGACTATGGCAATATCGGCTACAGCTCCTTCACTCAAATGTCCGATATCGGAGCGCTTAATTGCACTTGCCGGACTCCAGGTTGCACTATTTATCACATCCTGAAGAGTCATACCCAGGTTCAGGAATTTCGACATTGTTTCGAGCATGTTTTTCATACCTGAATTCATGCTTGAACGATGAAGATCGGATCCGAAAGAATCTGGTTTCAGTCCTTGTTTGAGAGCAGGAGCAGCAACATCGAAATGGAACATTCCACCACCATGTCCCACATCAAAAAGAACACCTTTCTTCTGAGCTTCAATTACCGAATTCTTAAGTTTTCCTTTGTCATCAAGAATACACTCCCTGTCAGAAGCAGTGCAATAGGTATGTGAAAAAATGTCGCCTGGCCTCATTCTTTTAAGCAGTTCATCAAGTGAATATTCCGGAAGATGGCACTCCAGAAATAGAGGTACATCTGCAACTTCGCATGCTTCAATAGATCTGTCAAACGGCATCCACTCCTTACCCCTGAAATGGCCAAGCTTTACACCAACAATAATCTCAGGGTATTGCTTTATGACCAGCGACGTCATCCTGGCATCCATGTCATTCATATCCTCTTCCGAGGGAAAGCCTGTCATTCCGGAACCTGCAATATTCAGGAATGCCAGTACACGGGTAGTTGAACGATCAATTATGTTTTTCTTAAAAAGCGGGAAATTCCTCCAGCCTGAGGTACCTGCATCAACAACAGTTGTTATTCCGGCTTTGAGAGTTATATCATCAGGAGATACACATGAAAATCCGTCGGCAAAACCGGGGTTATTGCCAACAAAAACATGTGTATGCAGATCAATAAAACCCGGGGTCACGTACATTCCGGTTGCATCAATTATTCTTTTTGGGTTAGCTGATGGGATCCCTTTGTCTACCTTAAGAATTTTTCCCCCGGAAATAGCAATATCCATGGGCGAGTCGATATTGTTTTTCGGGTCGATAACATGTCCGTTTTTGATTAGCAGATCAATTTCCTGAGCCATGATTCCCTGGCTGATAATCATGATCAGAAAAGCAGAGAACATCTTAAGAATTCCACCGGGTAATAAAAAGCGTTTCATATCTCTTATCTTACTATTAAATCCTTATTTCGCATCCCACATCAGTGAAGCTGTTCCGTTCAGATCCCATACCACTCTTCCTTCGCGGAAAGTCACCTCACATTCAAGTTTTTGAGTGCCATTAAATTTTTTTGCTCTTACGTCAGTGAATCCAAAATCCCCTTTTCTGAGGCTAAAAACTGCCACATCTGCAACAGTGCCAACGCTCAGGTTACCCAGTTCAGGCCTGTTTATCACTTTGGCAGGATTCCAGGTTGAACGCAGGATTACGTCCTGAAGCGACAAACCCATAGCCATAAACTTTGAAAGCAGGTTGGTCATATCTTTCATTCCTCCATTCATACTTCCTGTATGCAGGTCGGAACTGATCACATCAGCAACAAATCCCTGCTGAATGGAAGGAACAGCCTGAGCAAAGTGGAATGCACCTCCACCATGACCAACATCAAAAATTATCCCTCGTTTCTGAGCTTCGAATATGAATGGTTTCACCTTTCCATTTTCATCAACAGGGACTTCCCTGTCCTTTGGAGCATTTGCATATGTATGAGTCCATATATCTCCCGGTCGTAAATGTTTCATAAAAAGCTCCTCTATTGACAGTGGTGGATGATGTTCACCAAGATCAACCATTACAGGTACATTGGCTATTGTACCCGCTTTAACAGCCTGATCAACCTGCGTAAAATCAGGGCCCCAGTAATGAGCCGATTTTACTCCAACAAGTATATCGGGAAAAAGCCTTGTAATCATATATGCCGCCATTTCAGGATTCATGTCGGTAACATCCTGTTCTTCAAATCTTCCATGCATTCCTGTCCCTGCTATGTTCAAAAATGCAAGTATCCTTGTGCGCGATCTGTCGATGGTCTGCTTTTTAAAGGCCCTGAAGTTTCTCCATCCTGCAGAACCGGCATCAACTATTGTTGTAACACCTGCCCTGAATGTAAATCCGTCGGGAGGAAGGGCATCCCACCCATCCGCAATATAGGATTCCGGATTAGTGCCATGAAATGCATGAACGTGCATATCGATAAGACCGGGTGTAACATAGAGCCCGGTAACATCTATCACCCTCTTAGCGTTTTTAACCGGGATATCCTTTGAAACCTGCACTATTTTCCCGTCGCCTATTGCAATGTCCATTTTTCCGTCAATATTGTTTTTCGGATCAATAACATGTCCGCCTTTTAACAATATATCTATCGTTTGCGAGCTTGATGTGATAAATGAACCATTCAGAAACAATAACAAAAAGCTGATATTTGCCAGCAACAGAATTCTTTTTAACTGATCTCTCTTTTTGATCATATCTTATAATAATTTAATTTTCTTATTTACACCCACTTAGCTGTAATTTGCAGGAGGTATGCATGGTAAAATTAAGAATTTTGTGAACCCTCTTATCATAATAATTGTTAAATATTGCACAATCTTTGATAGGAACAGATTAGATTGAAAAACTATTGCCTCACTTTTTATACTTTTACTGTTAAAGAAATAACACTAATATGGGAAAGAAGAATACAAATCCGAAGATAATGATATCTGCATATTCGCTGTTGGCTGCCGCCTTTATTGCGCTGGCTAACAATCCAGTTGTGGTTAAACCAAATGACATTGGAATCCCTGCAAAAAAATTCTTTGCTGCAACAGTTGACAATAATAATAATAAATGGTTCCTTACTGAGCTTGGTATAATTAGCTTCAATGGCGACAAGTGGACTCTTCATGAGGATAATATGAAGGGAAAGGAGCTTAGAGATATTGCATTTGATGCAGGCACTGAAGGCACAGGATTCTGGATAGCTACAGCAAGTGGCATTACATCACTGAGTGCCCCGGTAGAATCCGGCAGTGCATCATCATCCTTTTCAACTGACAATGCTTCTATCCTTAGTAATAACGTAGTAAGAGTGGTTGTTGGCAACAATAAAGTAACATGGGTGGGAACTGAAAAGGGAGTTTCTGCACTGGAAGGCAATAAATGGCTCGATATTTCATATGATGATCTTTACCCTGCAGTAATATTCCAGGAGTACCCCATTACATCCATGGCAACCAATCCTGCAGGCGACTCACTTTACGTAGCCACAAAGGGAGCCGGTGTTGCCAGAGTATTTAAAAACGAAGTTGATGGAATTTCAGGAGCCTCAGTTATTGCGATGTGGGGCCCTATCATTATTCCATCCGATAATGTATTCAGCGTACATGTTGAAAAGAATGGAGCAAGATGGTTCGGGACAGATATGGGAGTCGGACAGCATACAGGTAATAACACTCTCGAAAACTGGAATGTTTATACAACAGCCGAAGGCCTGGTAAACGATTATGTACAGGCAATAACTTCCGACAACAACGGACACCTCTGGTTTGGAACGCAGGGAGGTATTTCCGTTTTTGACGGAACTGCATTTAAGAATTTCACCAAAGATAACGGACTGAACAGCAATAATGTTCTTTGTCTTACTGTCGACAAAAATGGTGTTGTATGGATTGGCACAGATGATGGTGTTAACAGTTTCAGCAATGGTACTTTCACATCCTACAGATAATTCATTTCTGATAAATAAACATTAGTGTCCGACAAAAATTTATTGAACGTGAGCTAAACCATTAACTGACCCTCGACAGGCATAGGCGTTAACTTAAGCTTAGTTTTTTGCAGGATAGAATAGAAGAAGTTTCCCCTCCTTTTCAAGGAGGGGTGGCCGGGACACTTGATTATCTGATGTTTACAAAGCTCATTTCCCGGCCGGGGTGGTTGATTTGTCTTTCCGGTCGATTAATTTCTTTTATTTAAAACTTTCCTTATCTCACTTTTCAAATATTCAGGATCCCGGAATAGGAATCTGTTTTCAAATCTCAGTACAGTGAATCCAAAGCTCGCCAGGTATTTATCCATGAGTTCATCTTTCTGTATCTTGTGATATTCCCCATGCCGATTACCATCAAGTATTTATTAGTTTTTTGAAAGGCAACATAAGTCACCAATGTAAAAAAACAATACAATTAAATCAACCACCCCGGCCGCATATTTTCATTGTAACATATTAATTATCTGTGTGCTGCGGCCACCCCTCCTTGAAAAGGAGAGCCTGCCCCGCTTCGGCGGGGGGAAACTTTAATGACCAAACTGCAACTCAATATTATAATCCGTTTGCCTTTATTGATTTACCATGTAAATCCTTTCTCCGACTCCTTAAGTTAACGCCTATGCCCGACAGGAGAAAAATTACAAGAAGGGATTTTTTGGGAATAAGTAAAGATCCGGACACAAATAAAGACAGCTCAACATTTCTGAATAGTCTTTAAACATTTAATCCATCCAAAATAAGTTCCTGGCTTTTACTGCAGCCTCGGAAATTATTCGTTAATTGTGTGATATTTCCTTATAAAGGTAAATATGACACTGACTAACTATTACAGGGTGCTTGGCATATCCTCCGAAGCTTCTGTTGAAGAGATAAAGAAAGCTTACAGAAGTAAAGCGCACTTGTATCATCCTGACATTAACCATAATCCTGATGCAAAAGATCTCTTCATTGCTATTACAGAAGCTTATGATTTCCTGATTACCAATCATGAAAAGATTAAATCAGATGAAAAGGCATATTACCATGCCATGGAGGATTGGAGAAAATACAGGCAGTACCGGTCCAGGAAAAAGGCTAATTCTTATGCAAGGACTCCATATTCAAAATTCAGAAATACAAGTTTTTACAAAACGACCAGGATCTTTGACGGGACTACCATAATTTATGGCTTTATAATTTCAGTTATGGTAATTGTTTACACGATAATAGGATACTTTTACAGAGTGCATCATCCGATCCCGGGACTTGAAAAACCATCTCTCTTTGCTTTTATAATGCTTTTGTTGCTGGGGGTTCTGTTTTTTGTGGTTTCATCAGCTTACCTGAGAAACTATATTGCTGCTGCCAAAAAAAGGAGGAAAAAATGAAACCAGTTGCTGCAATTGTTTTTATTCCTGCTATATTAATGAGTATCTCATCGCGCACTATTTCGTCACAAAAGATCATTACTGATATGGATCAGCTGATCTTTATGAAATTAAAAGGCACATCAAGAATTGCGGCAAAGTATTCACCCCTTTCCAGGATATCATCATCGCCATCCTCGTAATACCAGTTGAAAATAAACTTCTTGTTTTTAAGTGAAACATAGGTTATTTTCTGAAGTACATGGATCAGAACCTTTGCACTTGCACTGTTGCAATATTCAAGATTCATATCAACACATGTCACACTAGCGGGATTAATTATATATTGAGTTATCCAATCTTCAACCGGGGCAAAAAAAACGATTACATTCTCATGTATCGAACGTCCCCTGATCCTTATAATTCCTTCTGGATTCAAGAGAATTTCCGGAGTATTTTTTGTCGGTGATATTCTTAACTCCTCCATTAAAATCCTTTTGTTACGAAAATAGTAATAAATATTAGAAAAAGTCTATGGGTTTAACATTTATCTGAACTTAAAAATGTTAAATCTCATATCAATATCTTGCCAATGGTGTTACTTCATGTCCCGTAAATTCACCTCTCAGATATTTGTAATACCCTGTGATCCCAATCATGGCAGCATTATCAGTGGTATACATGAATTCCGGAAGAAAGAGGTTCCATTTTCTCTTCTGCGCTTCGATCATCATCCCGTTTCTCAGACCCGAATTTGCAGATACACCTCCGGCTATACCTATTTCAGTGATCCCTGTTTCGTGAGAAGCCCTGACCATTTTACCGATAAGTATACCCACGATAGTACTCTGAAGAGAAGCACAAAGGTCGGCTTTATGATTCTCAATAAACTCAGGATCATCTTTTATCTTATCTCTGAGGAAATAGAGGAAATTTGTCTTAAGTCCGCTGAAGCTGAAATCGAGTCCCTTAACAACAGGTTTGGAGAAGCTGAAAGCATTACTTGTCCCTTCCACGGAGAGTTTATCTATCAATGGTCCTGCCGGGTAAGGAAAGCCCATAACCTTGCCGCACTTGTCAAATGCTTCACCTGCAGCATCATCAATTGTGTTGCCGATAACTTCCATTTCATGGTGATTTCGCATAATGATAATCCTTGTATGACCTCCAGAAACCAGAAGGCAGAGAAAGGGGAATGAAGGAATCCGGTTCTCCTTATCTTTTTCAAGAATAAAGTGTGCCATTACATGAGCCTGCAGATGATTAACCTCAATCAGTGGGATGTTCTTAGTTATAGCAAAGCCCTTGGCAAAAGAGGTGCCCACCAGCAGTGAACCAAGAAGTCCGGGCCCCCTGGTAAAAGCAACTGCATCAATATCATCAACTGCAACACCTGCCCTGAACATAGCCTGTTGCGTAACAGGCACTATATTAGCCTGATGTGCTCTTGATGCAAGTTCAGGAACAACACCTCCGTATGATTTATGAATATCCTGGCTGGCAATCAGATTTGAAAGGACACAGCCGTCTTTTATCACCGCAACAGAAGTGTCATCACAGGAGGATTCAATAGCAAGTATCGTAACTGCCATATTTACTTTGTTATTCGGTATATTTTAGGTTATTTTGATCTCTGATATCTTTAAGCTGTTGAATGGGCAAAAGTATTAAAAAAACACTGAAATATCTTGCAATAGTTTCCGCAGTAATTGCCGGACTCTTTCTATCCTTATTTATTGTTCTTCAGATATCAGAAGTTCAGACATATATTGTAAAAAAGATTTCAAACCGGATATCAAGGGACTTCGGTTCTTCAATTAAGATAGGAAAGGTTGAATATGAGTTTTTTAACAGATTAATATTAACCGATCTGCTTATTGAAGACCAGAATAAGGACACCCTGATATATTCCCAGAAGGTGATTGCAGGGATCCGGAAATTTTCTATCAGAAATAACTCAGTACGGTTGGGAAAAGTATACCTGATTAAACCTGTTGTTGCCTTTATAACTGACAGCACAGGTTTAATGAACCGTAACTGGTATCTGGATAAACTTAAAAGCACCTCCGATTCTTTAAAAAAGAAATCAGGATACATATCAATAGATCAGATTGATATTCATGATGCCAGGTTTTCAATGATCGATCTCAGGGGCACCGGAGGAAAAGCAGATATTGATTTTAAAAACCTGAAATTAAATGAAATAAACGGAACTATCGAACAAGTTAAAATTTTTGATGACACAACTTCTCTTGTTATTCACAACCTGAGTTTCAGGGAACCGTCAGGGTTCAGGGTGAAAGGAATGAATAGTTCTGTTATCTTCTCAAGGGGACTCATTGCTTTTGATAAACTCTTTATCAACTGCGATAAAAGTTTAATAAACATTTCAGAATTATGGCTTAAAGGAGATTCTTCCGGTTCATTCGGGAATTTTTTGAATGAAGTTAACATCAGTGTGGTATTCAGAAAGTCCCTTATCAGCACCTCTGAATTGCAATACTTTTTACCATTCGGCAAAGGGATTGATGAATCATTATTTTTATCAGGAAAAATCTCAGGAACAATATCAGAACTCAGGGGACGCAACATTATCATATCATACAGAGATTATTCACAACTCGATTGCAATTTTGATATCTCCGGGCTTCCTGATATTAATAATGCATTTATATATCTGGGCGTTAACAGGCTTATTACCAATGCTAATGATATTGAAAGAGTTGCGCTGTCAGTAAACAGTGAGATTGAGATTCCGAAATTAATATACAAACTGGGAAATATTTCCTTCGACGGAAGCTTTACCGGTTTTACAACTGATTTTGTTGCATATGGTAAAATCCGGACAGATCAGGGAATGATAGCAACAGATTTATCATTACGGCCCGATAAAAAAAGACAATACAGGATTCGCGGCCTGCTGACCGGAAAAGATATAAACCTTGGTGAAATAACCGGCAACAGCGATTTGCTGGGAAACATAAGTCTGCAGACTAATATTGACGGGTATGCCTATTCCATAAATAAATTTGCTGCTAACCTTACCGGTAAAATTGACAGTATTGAAATAAAAGATTACAAGTACAGAGATATAATCCTGAATGGATTCTTTACGGAGAAGACATGGGATGGCAGCATCAATGTTTCTGATGAAAACATTAAAATGGATATTCTGGGACTCTTTAATTTTGAAAAAAAGTTACCTGAATTCGATTTCACCCTGAACATTGCTAAAGCCAGGTTGTATTATCTGAATCTGGAAGAAAAAGATACTTCAGCTGCAGTTACGCTTCTTATGACCTCAAACTTTAAAGGTAGCAGTATCGATGATATTGATGGAGAGATAAGGCTGCTGAATTCGAATTTTGTCAGACATGGCAATAATCTGGAATTGTACGATTTTTCAGTAAAAACATTTATCTCTGATAATAAACCAGGATTAAGCCTGCGTACAGATTTTGTTGATGCGGACATTACCGGATATTATAATTTCGGTGAATTTGGAAATCTTTTCAGGTATACTCTTTCGGAGCTGATGCCGGTAAAGTTCCCCTCTTCGGTAAAACAAAAGGATGTCAAGAAGAATAATTTCTCTTTTAAGGTCAGGTTTAAGAATACCGATGAGATAAATACATTTCTCAATACCGGAATACTCATTGCCGAAAACAGTTTTATTGAAGGCCAGATATATCCCGACAGTATCTTAAAAGTGTATGGCAAATCCGGTAAACTGTCTGTATTCAATAATATTTTCAATGATTTCAGCATAAGTTCGGGTATACAAGGCAACGAACTTACAGTAAATCTCAAAAGTTCATCGCTTGATTTGCTGAGACAATCAAAGCTGGATAGTTTTAACGTAAGCCTGAATACCAGATCTGATAATTTCATATTCTCAACAAACTGGGGGAAAGAATCTGATCTGCTTAATAATGGCAGTTTTATTGCCAGTGGAACATTCCTGAAAGAAAATCCACAGCAGAAAACTGCCCTCCTGAAAATTGAAATTGATTCGTCAGACATTAACTCCCGGAACAGACTCTGGAAAATAAACAGCTCATCGGTAATAATTGATTCAAATTCTGTAAAGATCGACAGATTCATGATTGGAAGCAAAGACTTTTATTACCTTATTGACGGGGCTGTTTCACATGACCCGTCTGACACTTTAAGTCTTGGGTTCAAAGGTATAGATATCAACCCGTTAAATTACTTCATTAACCGTAACAGGAGCAATATCTCTGATGTACTATCACTCGATCTGAATGGCCAGCTTAACGGGAACATACTATTAACCAACCTGTATAATGAGTTGTTACTTGAAGGAAATCTTACCCTTAATAAGTTCTCAATTCTTGGAACCGAATATGGTACTCTTGCTATCAATTCAGAATTTGATATTAACAGGAAGGTGATCAACATTAATGCAAGTAACAATCTGATGGGAGAAAAAATGATTGACATCACCGGATTTTACGATCCTCCGGCAAAAAGGATCGATCTGACCGGAATAGCCAGGAAATTACCTGTAACTCCGCTAAATCCACTGCTGCGGGTATTTGCATCTGAAATAAATGGTACAACTTCAGGTAAAGTGAACTTTCTTAGTCAGGCAGGAACAATTGTTCTTAATGGCTCTTTAATGGCTGAGAACTCATCAATGAAAATAGATTATCTCCAGACACGATATAAACTTAATGATTCAGTAAAATTCGATAAAAGAGGCATTGTTTTCAATAGCGTTAAACTTACAGATGAAAGGGGAAATCCGGCTACATTATCCGGTATTGTGTCCCATAAGAGCTTTAAGAACTTCAGGGTAGATCTTTCAATTTCAACAAATGATTGCATGGTTCTGAACACAAAACCCAAGGACAATGAACTATTCTATGGAATTGCTTTTGCCACAGGTGTAACAACCATTAAAAGTTCACCCGATGGTTCCCTTTCATTTGATATATCTGCAAGAAGCGGCAGGAACACAAAATTCTTTATCCCTCTTAATACATCCCTTTCGGTTTCAGAGGTATCATTTGTATCCTTTGTTGACAGTTCCAGCGATACTATCAAGGAACCTTCCGGGAAAGTAAAGCTTGTCACGGAACCTGCTAAAAAAACAGGAATGGATATAAACATAGATCTGGAGGTGACTCCCGATGCTGAGGTACAGCTGATTTTCGATCTGAAGATAGGGGATGTAATGAAAGCTAACGGTTCCGGAAACCTGAACATAAACCTTAATAAAAAAGGAGACTTCAGAATAACAGGCGATTATGTTATTGACCGCGGAGACTATCTCTTTACTCTGAGAAACATTCTGAATAAACCATTCTCGGTTGAAAGGGGTGGTAGGATAATGTTCAACGGAGATATTAATGATGCAGAAATAGATCTGAAAGCAATATATAAAGTAAGAGCCTCAATTGCTGATATAATGCCGTCAAATCCGGATGGTACGGCTTCTACGGAAAGAGTTCCTGTTGAATGCCAGCTCAATCTGACAGGAAATCTTTTTAATCCTGTTATACGTTTTAATATTTATCTGCCCACTGCTGACGAAAGGACCAGAGCCTATGTCAGAAATGCCATTGCGACCGAGGAACAGATGAGCAGACAATTTCTCTACCTTCTTGTAATGAATAGTTTTTACCCCGACCCGTCTTACACGTCAGTTTCTGCAGGAAGCTCCGGAACTGCAGGAACTGCAGCAGCAGTGACTACCTCCGAAATGCTGTCGAGTCAGCTTAGCAATATGTTGTCGCAGATCACCAATGATTTTGACATAGGAGTGGTTTACAGGCCCGGAGTCGGGAACAGCGATATTAATCCGGATCAGCTGGAAGTAGCCCTCTCAAAACAGATCCTGAATGATAAGGTGATAATTAATGGTAATTTCGATGTAAGAGGTACCAGCAATGATCAGAATACCAACCAGATCACTGGTGATTTCGATGCTGAGGTGAAACTGACAGAGAGGATAAGATTAAAAGTGTTCAACAGATATAATAATCCGTATACCGGAAAAACTGAACCATATACCCAGGGAGTCGGGGTATTTTTCAGACAGGACTTCAATAAGTTCTCTGACCTTGTAAGGAAGAAGGAAAAATCAGATCTGAAAAAAGAGGAAGAAACAACTATCAGGAGCGAGCAGCCATAATAACCGGATATATATTAATTGCAGATATCAGCAGTTAATAAATATTTCGGGTTTGTTATTAACTAAGCATAATAGAACAGGGTATAATTACGTTTTTTAATAGCTTCGCAAATATTTATCATGAGGTAGTAAAACATTGAACTCATAAACAATTAAAAATTAGAATAATATGGCATTGATACAGCTCATTTTGCAAGGAGGTCAGGTTCCTGTAGAAAACGCAAGCCAGATGGAATTAACACTTTGGGATCTTATTATTAAAGGCGGATGGATTATGATTCCTATTGTACTTCTGTCATTTGTGGCTGCTTACATTTTTATTGAAAGATATTATGTAATAAGACAGGCTACAAAAGAAGATATTAATTTCATGAACAGAATTAAGGACTATATACATGATGGTAAAGTAGAGGCAGCCATCGGACTTTGTAAATTTACCGACAGTCCCTCAGCCAGAATGGTTGAGAAGGGCATAAGCAGACTGGGAAGACCTTTACAGGATATAAGTACTGCTATTGAGAATGTTGGAAAGCTTGAAATATCCAAGCTTGAAAAAGGGTTTCCCACACTTGCAACAATCACAGGCGCTGAACCTATGCTTGGGTTTCTTGGGACTGTTATCGGGATGATACAGTCATTTTATGCTATGTCGCAGGCAGGAAGTAACGTTGATGTATCAATGATGTCGGGCGGCATTTATACTGCCCTTATTACAACTGTGGCTGGTCTGACAGTCGGAATACTTGGTTTTTTTGCATACAATACCCTGGTGGTAAGGGTAGAAAGAGTTGTCTTTAACCTGGAAGCAACTCTTACTGAGTTTATGGATATTTTGAATGAACCTGTAAAATCAGAAAGATAAATGGCTATTACTCCGAGAAATAAAATAAGCATAAATTTCAGTTCTGTCGGTATGACTGATGTTGTATTCAACCTGCTGATCTTCTTTATGCTTACATCCACTCTGGTACACCCATCAGCACTGAAGCTTCTGTTGCCAAAGGGAAGTAACCAGACATCAGCTAAACCACTTACTACGGTTTCAGTAACTAATGACCTCAAGTATTACGTTGAACTTCAGCCGGTACCTCTTGAACAGCTTGAAGATGTGCTAAAACAGAAGCTGGGAAATAAACCCGATACATACATTTCACTTCATGCTGATAAAAGCGTACCATTTGAGAATGTTGTCAACGTTTTGAATATTGCTCAAAAGAATAATTATAAGTTAATAATTGCTACATCTCCCAAATAAAGAGCTCCGAAAAATCCCTACCGAACGTGGTAAGGGATTGGCCGGTTCAATAATAATACACCTTGTATTATTGCTTGTACTTGTATTTGTGGGATTCTCAGTACCTGCTCCACCTGAATTTGAAGAGGGAATAGTCGTAAACTTTGGTACTGATGCAACAGGTTCCGGAATGATCGAACCGTCTGCTCCTGCAGGTCAGGAAGAGATTGTGCCCCCGCCACCGCCAACTGAGACAATAAAGGATGAAGAAGATCCGCTACTCACCCAAAACGATGAGGAGGCACCGGAAGTAAAAAAGATCGATCCCGATGCAGAAAAGAAAAAACGCGAACAAGCTGAGACTGAAAGGATCAGGAGGGAAGCTCTTGCCGTGGAAAGAAAAAGGAAAGAACAGGAAGAGATAGAAAGAAAAAGAATTGAAGCAGAGCAGCAACGCCAGGCAGAGATCGTTGACCGTACTAAAAATGCCCTGGCAGGATCAAAAAATTCAGGAACAAATACAACCAGCGAAGGAATAACCGGAGGCCCGGGTAACCAGGGAGTTCCATCCGGATCGGTCGATTCAAATGTTCGGGGTGATGGAGGTGGAACAGGAAACAGTGGAATATCATATGACCTCAAGGGAAGAGGATTTCAGAAACTTCCAACCCCAAAATATGATTATCAGGGTGAAGGCAGGGTTGTTGTTGAAGTCAGTGTCGACAGGGAAGGAAAAGTTGTTCAGGCAATACCAGGATCAAAAGGGTCAACTACACTTGATGAATATCTTCTGAAAGTTGCCAAAGATGCTGCCCTTGGAGCCAGATTTGAAGCAAAACCAGAGGCCCCGGCAGTGCAGAAAGGAACTATAACCTACAATTTTATCCTTAAATAGAGAGTGTCTAATAAGTCTATTTTAACCCCACCCACCCCTAATCTTTCATCACATCTGCAAATAAGCTATATGCAGAAGGGTGATGGAGATCCCTCGCTTCGCATCGGGATGACAGATAATTAGTTGAGACACAGTGGTAAAGAAGCGGCGAGTCGCAAAGGTATCATTCTTCATTTATCCTGAATACTGCTGCGACTCGCCGCTTCTTTACCTCACATTTTACCCCAAAATAACCTGTCATCCCGATCCCGCATTAGGCGGGAGAGGGATCTCCTTCTCATAGCAGGAACATATATAAAAAAGATGTGATGAAAGATTAGCCCCACCCAAGGGGCGGGTTACAAATCAATGTCTTTCAATAAGTCCCTCTGGGGGTCCCGATAGCTATTTAATCGGGATAGGGGTGATTTTAAATAAAGAGGCCTATGAGACAACCTCTTACTTTTCAAAAAGATCATTGATTGCTGTCCGCAGATTATCAATAAGATCTTTGTCTTTAATTATATAATCAACAATACCCTTCCGTGCCAGTTCAAGTACGACCTCTCCCTTTTCCTGGCCTGAAAGCATTATTACAGGAATATCCGGCCTTGCCTCTTTTAACTTATCAAAAATCTCCATACCATTCATCACCTTCTGGTTGGATTTTACAAAATAATAATCGAGGATAACCAGGTCAGGCTTCCGATCTAATGCCTCAATACAACTTTCTCCATAGTCAAAAGTATCAACTTTAAATCCTTCAGCTGTAAAGCGCTTGGCAACCATCATATTGACAATAGGATCATCATCAACAACAAAAATCAGCTTCTGTTTATTCATCAGATGAATTAAATAGGTGTTTGATAATACAAAGTTAGTATAAAAAAAGAAATCGATTGGAGTAAAAGAATCTGACAGTAAAAAATAACTGTAATCATATTGAGAATAACGGATAAGATTTCATCATACTGATAACCTTCTCTCTCACCCTGGCAACAACTGACTCATTTTCTATATCAGAGATTACCTCGTCAATCAACTCTACAATGACTCCCATATCGTCAGCTTTCAACCCCCGCGTTGTTACAGCAGGTGTGCCTACACGGATACCTGAAGCAAGAAAAGGGGACCGGTTGTCGAAAGGTACCATATTCTTATTAACAGTTATATGAGCATGGACAAGGGTATTCTCGGCTTTTTTACCTGTAATATCAGGAAATTTTGTTCTGAGATCAATAAGCATCAGATGATTGTCAGTCCCTCCCGAAATAACCTTGTAACCTTTATCCCTGAATGCTGAAGCCATTACCGATGCATTTTCCTTAACCTGTTTCTGGTAGGCGCTGAATGAATGATCGAGCGCTTCACCAAATGAAACAGCCTTTGAAGCTATTATGTGCTCAAGTGGTCCTCCCTGAATACCAGGAAAGACCGCAGAATTCAAAAGCGATGACATCATTCTTACTTCACCTTTTGGAGTTGTAATACCCCATGGATTAACAAAATCCTTGCCCATCAGAATTATGCCGCCCCGTGGTCCGCGAAGTGTTTTATGGGTAGTGGAGGTGACTATGTGTGCATATTTGAGTGGATTTTTAAGAAGACCTGCTGCAATCAATCCTGCAGGATGGGCCATATCAACCATTAAGATCGCTCCGATACTGTCAGCAATCTTCCTCATTCTTTCATAGTCCCATTCACGTGAGTAGGCTGAAGCGCCGCCTACTATCATTTTTGGTTTCTCCTTAATGGCAATCTCTTCCATCATATCATAATCCACCAAACCGGTATCTTCCTTCACACTGTAAGCAACAGGCTTGTAAAAGAGGCCTGACGAGTTTACAGGAGATCCATGCGAGAGATGCCCCCCATGGGCAAGATTCAATCCCATAAATGTATCCCCTGGTTTCATAACAGTCATGAATACAGCCATATTTGCCTGGGCACCTGAATGAGGCTGTACATTTGCATACCCGGCATCAAACAATAACTTCAGTCTGTCAATTGCGATTTGCTCTGACTGATCAACAATCTCACATCCGCCATAATACCGGTTTCCGGGGTAACCTTCTGCGTATTTGTTGGTCATAACTGATCCCATCGCTTCCAGCACCTGAGGGCTGACAAAATTCTCAGAAGCAATTAGTTCAATTCCATTAAGCTGACGTTGTCTTTCCTTTTCAATAAGGTCAAAAATCAATGTATCCCTTTTCATATTTAAATAATTAGATTTCTATTCTTCTGAATACTCCAGCAGCAACTCCCTGTATGTGGAATATATCCTTGATTTTGAAATAAATCCAATATAGTATCCATTATCAAGTACAGGCAGGTTCCATGCACCTGTCTTTCTGAATGCCTCCATAACTGTTTCGATATTCTCCTTAATATCTATATAAGTGGGAGGAATTGTCATAATATCCTTAACATATATTGTTTTGTAAAGCTCCTGCTGAAACATTATCTCCCGAACGTCATCAAGACTGACTACCCCTTCAAGTATATTATACTGATCAACAACAGGAAAAATATTTCTTTTTGATATTGAAATGATCTTAATTAAATCGCCCAGAGTGTCATCAGGTTTGGTTGTTTTCAAGTCAGTTTCAATCTCTTTCTTCCAGTTCATGCGTGTAAGCACCGCCTTATCCTTATCATGAGTGATCAGTTCTCCCCTGCTCGCCAGCTGAACATGATATATTGAATGCTTTTCAAAACTCCTGGTTGTTATATAGGCAATAGTAGATGTGATAATCAAAGGGATAAGCAGATCATAGCCTCCGGTAATCTCGGCAATCAGAAATATGGCCGTTAACGGGGCATGCATCACGCCTGCCATCATCCCCGCCATTCCTGCAAGAACAAACCTGTTATCAGGCAGATCCACCTGAAATAGCTTTCTCAGGAGACTTGCAATAAAGAAACCGTTTATCCCTCCTATAAATAAAGTGGGAGCGAATATTCCACCCACACCTCCTGCTCCATTGGTGGAACTGCTGGCAACAACCTTAAGAAGCACCAGACCAGCCATAAAAACAGCAAATAGTACAAAGCTGTCTGAAACATGTCCGAACAGTCTGCCGGTCAATATATCCCCGGAATTGCCCTGAAGGAGTGTCATGATTGTATCGTATCCCTCACCGTAAAAAGGAGGAAAGATATAAATCAGTATCCCAAGAATTGTTCCCCCGACAGCCAGTCTCACATACTGGTTCTTTACTTTTTCATAATTTGATTCAAGAAACAGAGTCATCTTTGAGAAGTAGAGGGAAATAAGCCCCGAAATAATTCCAAGAACAATATACCAGTGAATATTTGAGATATTGAAAGCCTCAGCTACATTAAAAGCGAATAGAACCTTATCTCCCATAAGAAAATAGGCAACAGTTGCTGCAGTGACCGATGAAATTAAGAGAGGGACAATAGACGATATGGTCAGATCAAGCATCAATACCTCAAGGACAAATACAATTCCGGCTATAGGTGCCTTAAAAATACCTGCAATAGCTCCCGCAGCTCCGCAACCTATGAGCAGCGTTATGCTTTTATTGTTCATTCTGAAAAACCTTCCAACTGTTGAACCTATTGAAGATCCTGTCAATACAACCGGAGCTTCCGCTCCTACGGAACCTCCAAATCCAATAGTCAAAGTGCTGGCCACAATCGAACTCCAGGTATTGTGTGTCCTCAGATATCCTTTCCTTTTTGAAATAGCATAAAGAACCCTGCTGATACCGTGACTGATATTGTCATTTACAAAATACCGGACAAACAATAGTGTAAGAAGCATTCCTGCCAGCGGATATGCAAGATAAAGGTAATTACCTGATTCGCTGGTTATCCCTTTAGTGAGAAGAATGTGAGTATAGTGTATGGTATTCTTCAGAAAAGCAGCTGCCAGCGCACTCAGTAACCCAACCAACAGGCTAAGAAAATACAAGAGTTTTACCTGGTCAATATCAAATGGACTTTTTCTAAAAATCTTTCTGAAAGAAGCGATTCTGAACATAATTATGCAAATATAAAAACATTACTAAACCTTCCCAGTTTTTTATTTAAGTTTGTCCTAAGGTAATATTCAAGGTTTGAGAATCCGGAATTTATATATCATCCTGTTTTTTTTATCTGCTCTGCCTTATGATATCAAATCTCAGGTAGACTGCACTGTACCAGAATCTCCTGTACTCAATTCAGTCTCTGTGGAACCCGAAACAGGCAATGTATTATTAAACTGGGATCCAAGCCCTTCTTCAGGAATTGCTGCCTATGTACTTTATACATATAAAAACGGAGAAGGAATACCAATCGATACCATCTGGAATCCTGAAGCAACAAGTTATATCTACAGTACTTCTGCAACAAAGTATTTCAGTGTTTCGTATGTAGTGGCAGCTCACAGGAGACCTAATTGCGTAAGCCCTCTGTCAAATTATCTTAACACCATTTTTACAGAGGCTGAAATCGATACCTGCAACAGGAAGATTTCCTTATCCTGGAACAGCTATGTACCCTATCCAAAGAAAATTACCGGATACGAAATTATGGCTTCCGTAAACGGCAACAGTTATTCACCTGTTGCCAGGCTGGGCGAGGATAAGGTTAGTTTCATTCTTGACGATTTCATTACTGATGCGGAATATTGCTTTTTTGTTATTGCAGAGTTGGAGGACGGAACTAATTCACAATCAAATAAAACCTGCCTTTCAACCTCGATGCAGCGTCCTCCTGACTGGATAAATGCTGACTATGCAACTGTAAAAAATGAAAAGATATATCTTTCATTTTCTATAGATCCATATTCGGAAATTTCAAATTTCAGACTTGAAAGAAAAACCGGAATCAATGGGAATTTTACCGATATAGCAAAACCTGTTTCATCAAATGGGATTGTATTATTTACAGATGACCAGGCAGACACGAAAGAAGTTAACTTTTACCGTATATCTGCAATTAACAGTTGCAGTAACCCGGTAAGTATATCAAACCTGGCTTCAAATATTGTTCTGAAGCTCGATAGAATGAACAATGACATTTTACTAAGCTGGAATAAATATAAAGATTGGATGGGCTACGTTATTTCATATATAATATTGACAGATACGGGCTCCGGTTACAGGGAGATATCAGAAACTCCAGCCAATGACTCCTTGTATAAGATTGATTATCATGATATTATGTATGATGTCGCAACAGATGAGGTTTGTTTTATGGTAGCTGCCGGGGAGGCATCCAATCCTTACGGGATAGAAGGTTCAAGTAATTCACAGATTGTATGTTCTGCCCCTGTTGAGTTGATAACTGTTCCTGATGTATTTACTCCAAATAATGATCTGGTAAATGACTTATTCAAACCTGTTCTTTCATTCACACCATTAGATTACCATCTTATTGTCAGTGACAGACAGGGCGTGATACAGTTTGAAACAAGAGATTATTTTGAATCATGGAACGGCTCCCGAAACGGGGATCCGGTTCCTGAGGGAGTTTACCTGTGGTACCTGAAAGTAACAACCCCTTCCCGTACAGCCGTTTCTAAAACAGGCACAATTGCTGTATACTTTAACTGGTAAGAATTTTATTTTCGCTGTCACAAGCTTTATAATAGTAACAGCAGAATAGCTATCTTTGCAGGATACACAAGAAGTGCACTATTAGTTTCTATGGCCAATAAGGATATTTTTGATGATGAGGATGTACAACGCATTAAGGCTGAATATGAGTCTCTTGTAAAAAACCTTATTCGATGCAACAAGTCTGGTGACATAGAGCTGATTGAAAAGGCATACAAGATAGCCAATGAGGCTCACTGGAATATGCGCAGGAAATCTGGCGAGCCTTATGTAATTCATCCCATATCCGTTGCTAAAATTGTTAATCAGGAGATAGGTCTTGGGGCCAAATCAATTGCTACTGCACTTCTTCATGATGTGGTTGAAGATACTGGTTATTCATTGAATGATGTTGAGAGGGAATTCGGTCCAAAGATCGCTTCTCTTATTGATGGCCTTACAAAGATCTCGGGAACATACAATAAAGAGACTTCAACCTCAATGCAGGCTGAGAATTTCAGAAAGATGCTCATGACTCTTTCTGATGATCTCAGGGTGATTCTCATAAAAATAGCTGACAGGCTTCACAATATGAGAACTCTCGATTCGATGCCTGAGCATAAGAAAATGAAAGTTGCCGGGGAAACAATTTTTCTTTATGCACCCCTGGCTCACCGGCTGGGATTATTTACCATTAAAAGTGAGCTGGAGGATCTTAGTTTTAAATTCCGGCAGCCTCAGATATATGATGAAATTGTAGTCAAGCTAAAACACAGCGAGAAGAGAAATATTGCTCTGATAAATAAATTCTCTCTCCCTATAATTGAAAAGCTCACAGAGGCAGGGTTTCAATTCGATATAAGCGGAAGGCCAAAATCAATATTTTCCATCTGGAAAAAAATGCAGGCCAAAAATGTTCCATTCGAAGAAATTTATGATGTTCTTGCCGTGCGTGTCGTATTCAAGCAGGTACCCGGAATACCTGAAAAAACCCAGTGCTGGAATATCTATTCAATCATTACAGATTCTTATCTTCCCAAACCGGACCGGTTGCGTGATTGGGTAAGCAGGCCCAAACCAAATGGTTACGAAGCATTGCACCTGACTGTAATGGGACCTGAAGGCAGATGGATTGAGATACAGATAAGGAGTGAGCGTATGGATGAGATAGCCGAAAGGGGTTATGCGGCACACTGGAAATACAAAGGCGACGAATCACCTGAGAGCGAACTCGACAAATGGTTGAAAAAGGTCCGTCTGATGCTTGAAAATCCGCAGGAAGATCCGATAGAGTTCCTGGATGAGTTTAAAATGAACCTGTTCTCATCAGAAATCATGGTTTTTACTCCAAAAGGCCTTCTGGTAAGTCTTCCAAAAGGGGCATCTGCTCTTGATTTTGCATATGAAATACATACAGAAGTCGGGAACAAGGCAATAGGTGCCAAGATCAATTATAAACTTAATCCGATCAGCGCTATACTGAACAGTGGCGACCAGGTCGAAATTATCACTTCGGACATTGCAAAACCTGAAAAGGAATGGCTCAGTTATGTGAGAACCTCCAAAGCCAGGGATACAATAAAAGGGGCATTAAAGAATGAGTCGAGAGAAATAACTCAGAAAGGCACTGAAATACTTGAATCGCAGCTGAATAAGTTAAATATTAAACTGAGTAATGATATCATCAAAAAGCTTATGGAATCGTATGAGGCCATAAGCAGGGATGAACTAATGTCGGGTATCGGACAGGGAAAAATAAACATTGATGAGCTTAAGAAAGTACTTAAGAAAAATTCTTCAATTAACGTTATCAGGTATTGGGATCTGAAATTCATAGGCTTAAAAAAAGATAAAAAGGATGAACCGGGCAAGCAACTTAATATCAATAAAAAAGTACCATTCCTGTTGCGCGAGAATGTTGAGAATGCATCCCATTCATATGAAATAGCAAAATGCTGTAACCCGATCCCCGGCGACGAGGTTGTTGGCTACCATAACCCTGAAGGATCGATAGTTATACACAAGCCTAAATGCCCCGAAGCTATCAGGATAATGTCAAATGAGGGTGATCGTATTATTGCTGTTAAGTGGGCAATCCATAAACTGAATTCCTTCCTGGCACGAATAAGCATGAGCGGGATCGACAGGTTAGGTCTTGTTAACGAAATTACAAATATTATCTCCTCTGAGCTAAAGGTCAACATGACAAAAATTAATATTTCGGTTCATAACGGGATATTTGAAGGAACAATCGATCTGTATATTCATCATTCAAAAGATCTGAATAACCTGATTATGAAGATTTCCAGCATCTATGGAATTGAAAGCGTACGGAGAGTTGAAGATTTTTCATGATAGCATTGCATACGGCTCTTTTACTCTCTTTATCTGCAGAAAATATTTACATTTGCTATTATTTAAAATTAGATCAAATATGATTAGTGATGATACAAAGTTCACAGTAAAAAAGATCTTCACTGAGTATCTCGAGAAGAAGGGGCACAGAAAAACACCGGAGAGATTTGCAATACTTGATGAAATATATTCCCGATCAGGTCATTTTGATATAGAGTCACTCTATATTTTCATGAAGAATAAGGATTTCAGGGTAAGCAGGGCAACTCTTTATAATACTATTGAATTACTACTCGATTGTAACCTGGTTATTAAGCACCAGTTCGGAAAAAACATTGCACAGTTTGAGAGGGCTTACCAGTGCGGACAACATGACCATTTAATTGACATTGAAACAGGAAAGGTAATAGAATTCTGCGATCCCAGGATTTATGAAATCATAAGTACTGCCAGTGAGTTGCATAATTTCACTCCTATGTATCACTCCTTATACATTTACGGGAACCTTGACACTACAAAAAAGGATCATGGTAAAAAGAAATAGTCAAACCGGTATCACAACTTCTTAAAGTCGAATTATTTTATAACTTGGGTTCTGCATTTTTATAACTTATTTAATCTTTTAATATGAAAGTTGACATACTCCTGGGACTTCAGTGGGGTGACGAGGGAAAAGGAAAATTAGTGGATGCACTGAGTCCTGATTATGATGTTATTGCACGATTTCAGGGTGGTCCCAATGCCGGTCATTCCCTTGAATTCAACAACATAAAGCATGTATTGCATCTTATACCGTCCGGTATCTTTCATTCTGATAAATTAAATATTATAGGTAACGGAGTAGTTATTGATCCTGCTGTTTTCAAGAAAGAGATTGATGAACTTAAACCATATGCAGCCGACCTTACCAGCAGGCTTGTGATTTCCAGCAGGGCCAATCTGATTCTTCCAACCCACAGAATACTTGATGCCGCATATGAACAGCAAAAAGGTTTCACCAGAATAGGATCAACTCTCAAAGGCATAGGCCCTGCTTATACGGATAAGACTGGCCGTAACGGGTTAAGGGTTGGGGATATCCTGAACAAGGATTTCAAAACTCTTTACATGTCACATGTGGAGAGGCACCTTTCACTTCTCCGGAACTTTAGTTATGAATTCGATCTGAAAGAATTTGAAAAAGGCTGGTTTGAAGGTATTGATCTGCTTAAAGAATTCAGGATACTAAATACAGAATATCTTGTTAATGAACTTTGCGGCAGTGGAAAAAAGGTGCTTGCAGAAGGTGCCCAGGGAACGATGTTAGATGTAGATTTCGGATCATATCCGTTCGTAACATCTTCTAATACTATAAGCGCCGGAGCCTGCACAGGGCTCGGGATTTCACCCAGGATTATTGGTGAGGTCTTTGGTATTTTCAAAGCATACTGCACCAGGGTTGGAAGCGGTCCGTTTCCTACAGAACTTAATGATGAAACCGGCGATGCACTAAGGAATACAGGTAAGGAATTCGGTTCAACAACCGGCAGACCCAGACGATGCGGATGGCTCGACCTGCCAGCTCTGAAATATTCAATTATGATAAATGGCACAACACAGCTTTTCATGACAAAAGCTGATGTAATGTCAGGTTTTAAAACTATTAAGGTCTGTACTTCATACCGGATTGAAGGGAAGGAGATCAAAGAATTACCTTTCGGCAATGATTTGCATATTGAACCTGTCTACACTGAAATGGCCGGATGGAACCAGGATATATCTGCAATGCACGATTACAACAAACTGCCAGTAGAGCTTACCGGATTTATTGAATTCATTGAGAAATACTGTGGTGTACCGGTGACCCTTGTTTCCGTTGGCCCTGACAGGGAAGAGACTATATTCAGAAAACAGTAATCAGCTTTATTAAACCAATAGAACAAAATGCTTATTCTGCTGAATTAGCAGGATAAGCATTTTTTATTAACTGCAATTTGATGAAATTGACCGGGAATATTTAATATCAGTCTTATTTAATAATATACAGCCATGCATCAACCACGATATTCTCCTGGTAATCCTTCAGCTTCGCAACTGCCGGCCTGAACTGGTCAAATGATTCGGCTGAAACAAGTTCAAACCGGCCTCCCGGCATTGGCAATATCCTGACATTATAACCTTTGTTCTTATATTCTTCTGCCAGACTTCTGGCATATTCAGGTGTTATAAAACTACCGACAATTATGTTATACTTATTTGCAAGCAATTCCTCCTCGGCTCTTCTTAAAGAATCCTGCCGGGCCATCTCTATTGCCAGCAAGGCCTCCTGTGCTCTTCTGATCGAATCTACCACTCTTAAACTATCCTGCCTGCCAAGCCAGATAGCAGTAGTGTCAGCTTTCTTGCGGCCAAATAACCCACCCCTTTTTTTGCAGGATGGCGATAAAACGATTATAATTAGCAATACAAATAATAAAGCAGATAAATGTCTCATAATAAAAAAGTTAAAATGTTTTGAATAATCCCTATATCTGTCTGTTTCATTGGATAATAATCAAAGATATAAATAATTGATGACCAATCCAAATGATAATAATATATACAATGGGTAGAAGGATACTCTGAATTTAGTATATTCGGCATCATAAATACTTAATCATAATCTAAAATCTGATTAAATGAAATCCTTAATTCAATTCTTTGAAGAGAGTGTTGAAAAGTACTCCAGCAATGTTTACCTGTGGGAAAAACCAAATGATAAATATCAAGGCACCACTTATGGTGAAACAAAGAAACAGGTATATGAGTTTGCTGCCGGACTTATAAACCTTGGTATTAAAAAGGGTGACAGACTAAGTCTGGTTTCAGAGGGACGAAACAGCTGGGTAATAGGAGAACTGGGTGTGCTATATTCAGGAGCGATAAATGTTCCGCTTTCAGTAAGACTTAATCCTGAAGAAATTAAGTTCAGGATTAATCACTCAGGATCAAGAATTATAATGGTATCCTCCAATCAGGCTGCAAAGCTTAAAGAGGTAATCGGAGAGTGCTCTTTAATTGAAAAAATAATTCATTTCGACACACAGGAGGAATATGACGGCAACGAAATCCATTTCAATGAAGTAAGAAAAATCGGAAGGGAATGGCTCGATTTGCCGGGTAACATGGAAACTTTCGAAAAACAATTTAAAAGCATCCTGCCATCTGATTTCGCAAATATCTGCTACACATCAGGAACAACGGCCGATCCGAAGGGGATTATACTTACTCACGGAAATTATGTAACCAATGTTTACCAGGCATACAGCCTGATTGACATACCTTCCTTCTATAAAACACTTCTGATACTTCCATGGGACCATTCTTTCGGCCACACATGCGGGATATTTGCATTTATGGGAAAAGGAGCCAGCATTGCTTCGGTAAAATCAGGAAAAACCCCTATGGAGACACTGAGAAACCTGCCTGTATGCCTTAAAGAGATCAAACCAAATCTTATTATGAGCGTTCCTGCAATTGCAAAAAACTTCAGGAAGAATATTGAAAAAGGGATTAAGGAAAAAGGAATGATAATAGAGATCCTCTTTAATAATGCACTGAAAATATCTTACTCATATAATAAGGAAGGGTGGAACAGGGGCAGAGGTTTACAGAGTCTTAAAAAGCCCTTGCTAAGAATTTATGACAGGATCCTGTTTAGCAAAATCAGAGAAGCATATGGTGGAGAACTTGATTATTTCATTGGAGGCGGAGCATTGCTGGATATAGAACTGCAACGATTCTTTTATGCTCTTGGCATACCTATGTACCAGGGATACGGCCTGAGTGAAGCCTCTCCCGTCATCTCTTCAAATTCTACAGGAAGACATAAACTTGGTTCCTCGGGGGTACTTGTAAATAATATGGATTTGAAAATTTGTGATGATGACGGAAACCAGCTTCCTGCAGGCAAGAAAGGAGAAATTGTAATAAAAGGTGGAAATGTAATGCATGGATACTGGAAAAATGAAAATGCCACTAAAGAGGCAATCAAAGATGGCTGGCTGCATACCGGTGATATGGGGTATATGTCGGAAGACGGATACCTTTATGTGCTTGGAAGATTCAAAAGTCTTCTGATTGCCGATGATGGAGAGAAATTCAGTCCTGAAGGAATTGAAGAAGCCATTGCCGGACAATCGAAATATATTGACCAGTGTATGCTCTATAATAATCAGAATCCCTATACTGTTGCCCTGATTATTCCAAACCAGCATGCTTTGAAGTTGTACCTCGAAGAGAAAAACCTTACTGCCAACTCTGATGAAGGAAAAAGATCTGTCATTCATCTTATTGAAAATGAGGTAAATGAATACAGGACTAATGGCAAATATGGTAATATGTTCCCGCAAAGATGGTTACCCGTGGCAATAGGTATCCTTGAAGAGAGCTTCACTGAGAATAACGGGCTCATGAACTCAACTATGAAGATTGTCAGAGGGAAAATTATGGAGAAGTACCAGAACCTTATTGATTACCTTTATACCCCTGATGCCAAAGTAGTTACAAACGAAAGAAATATTGAGGAGGTTGAAAAGATGAAACTGGGATAATATAACAGGGAAAAGATAATTCTGCTCAAGTCGAAATGAAGAATATCCTTAAAATAGCGGCAGCTGTTTCATTAACCATTTGTATTTCATGTACAGGCAGTAATAAGAAACCGGAATGGAAAATTGCTGACAATCCTATTCTGACGGAATGGGCACTTGAAATTGATCCCTCAGAACCCTGGACCGGATACCCCAGACCGGATGCAGCTAGGGAGGAATGGATCAATCTTAATGGCTTATGGGACTTCTCGGTTACCGGCTCAGTTCAGATCCCGGAAGAATGGGAAGGTAAAATTCTGGTCCCCTACCCGATTGAATCAGCATTGTCAGGCGTAAAAAAAAGAGTAGGTGAAAGTGAGTTTTTATGGTACAGAAGAAATTTCAGCATAACCAGAGCCTGGAGAAAGCAGCAGATCCTTCTGAATTTTGAAGCATCCGACTGGGAAACCACGGTCTGGATAGATGGTAAGATGGCCGGAACCCACCGGGGAGGCTACGATCCGTTCACCTTCAATATAACAGAATTTCTCGACAGGAGGAAAAACCATGAGCTGTTGGTCTGTGTCAGGGATTCCACCGATAAAGGATCACAACCCAGAGGGAAACAGGTATCTGCGCCGGGAGGAATCTGGTATACACCAACAACCGGAATATGGCAAACAGTATGGATCGAACCGGTGAAAGAATCTCATATTTCCTCCTTCAGGACTTATCCTGATATTGAAAAAGGCTCTCTTACATTCACCACTGATGTTGTTAATCCGGAGACAAATAAAATAACCGTTTCCATCCTCAGAGATAACAAAATAGTTGCCAGTGCGACAGGCAATTGTAATGATGCAATTACACTGATGATCCCTGGCCCTAAGTTATGGACTCCGGATAATCCATTCCTGTATGATGTACTTATAGAACTGAAGAATGGAAACAAAACCATAGATAAAATTGCCGGATATGCAGGTTTGAGGAAGATCTCCGTGGAAAGGACATTTGATGGATTTACCAGGCTGCTTCTTAATAATAAGTTCCTGTATCAGAATGGCCCTCTGGATCAGGGTTTCTGGCCTGATGGCATTTATACACCCCCATCGGAGGAGGCTATGGTATATGACCTGGAGATGATTAAGAGAATGGGATTCAATATGTTACGAAAACATGTAAAAATAGAACCCCGGATCTTCTATCATTGGTGCGACAGGCTAGGTATCCTGGTCTGGCAGGATATGCCAAGCGGCGATAAATACATTTTTGGAGACCAACCTGATATTGAGAAAACGGAAGAATCCGTCCGGCAGTTTGAATCAGAACTTAAAAGGATGATAGAAACAAAATTCAATCATCCGTCAATAATTATATGGGTCCCATTTAATGAAGGATGGGGACAGTTCCAGACCGGAAGTATAACACAGCTTATTAAAGACTACGATACGACACGACTGGTAATCAGTGCATCGGGCTGGACAGACAGGGGAACCGGTGATGTGAAAGACATACATCATTATCCTGAACCTGCTATTCCTCCGGCAGAAAATAACAGGGCAACTGTCCTTGGAGAATTCGGAGGACTCGGACTTCCGGTGCAGGGCCATACTTGGGAGCCAAAGAACTGGGGGTACCGGAATATGGAAGATTCACTTCAGTTGCTCGAAAGATATGAATCGTATTATGATCAGGTTCATCGCTTTGTGAGAGAGAACGGACTTAGTGCGACAGTTTACACTCAGACTACAGATGTTGAAACCGAGACAAACGGGCTGATGACTTATGACAGGAAAATAATCAAGATAGGTGCAGAAAATGTTTTTATGGCAAACCATAACATTATTCCACCATCGCTACAATCTTCTGTAAGGATATTTACCAACACATATTCTGTTAAATTATCAAATTACAAGCCTAACGGGAAGATCTATTTCACAACCGATGGAACTGAGCCTTCAGCTATTTCATCAGAATATTCGAACCCTTTCACTATAAATGAAACAACTGAGATAAAAGCTTTTACTCAATGGGAGGAAAAAAGAAGCAGAACTGCTTCAATATTTATTGAGAAGAAGAATCCCATACCTTCAATGGAAGTCGACGATCTTAAACCAGGCCTTATAGCATCTGTCTACTTTGGAGAATTCAACGAATTACCTGATTTCCATAAACTCAGATCTGTTTTTACCAAAACCATAAGTGAAGTATCACATAGCCTGGCAAGAAAAGATTCTTTTTTTGCAATTGATTTTGAGGGGTACCTTCTCATTCCGGCAGATGATATTTACGGCATATCGTTAATCTCCGATGACGGCAGCAGGCTTTTTCTTGACGGCGCCGTGATAATCAGCAACGATGGCATACATGGTCTCAGGGAAGAAGGTGGATACTTCCCTCTGGCTAAAGGTTATCACAAGATCAGGATCGAATATTTCCAGCGCGAGGGAAGTGTTGGTCTCAAACTGCTTCTGGAAGTGCCCGGACATCAAAAATCAAATGTCCCGGAACCATGGTTCTTTCACTAGAAAAGTTGTCTGACAGACAGCAATTTAAATACTGAGTTTGCTTTTGAATGGCAAAAAAGTCATAAAATCAGCATGATGTACAATACAGGCTTCAGTTGTTCTTTTCACCAGATCGCCCTCATGAGCATGTGCAGCAATGATATGGCAAACCTCAGCCGGAACACCACACTCTTCGGCCAGAGAAACGCCTGAGAATGGATGCCTGAGATACTGACCGTATTTCCCCTGAATGGATTTTCCATCCTTATCCATCTCATATTCAAGTAGTTTGCCAACATCTGCAAGAATTGCTCCTGAGATAAGGACATCCATATCTACCGGCAACTCTTTTCCAAAAAACCGATTCATCTTCTCCCCGCTCTCTTTTGCCACATGTACCACACATCTTTTATGAGCCATAAAGCTAACTTTCATATCCGGTCCGCAAAGTAGCGTAAAAGGAATTTTGTCCAGATCATCAGGCTTAAGCACACTCCGGCTAAGAGCAAGATCCCATGTCCTGGCAGTTTTTTCGCGAAGATCTGCATCTTCAATCCAGTCCAGCTCAGGCCATAATTTTTTTACCGCATCAGTCATGATATCATATTATTTTAATATTCGGGAAATAATGGCATCTGTCATCTGAATTGTAGATGCAGCCCCATTCTGAATAACTTCCGGCCTACCGTTCATTCTCATCATGTCATAAGTTCTGACTTTGCCTTCTTCAATCACAGCTGCAACTGCTTTCCGGATCCGTGACGATATCTCCTTCTCTTCCAGGTAATCAAGCATCATACAGGCTGACTCAATCATTGCTACAGGATTTACTATCGGAATGGCATATCCGGCATATTTGGGAGCTGAACCGTGAGTTGGTTCAAATACAGCTATACCATCGGATGAGTACTGGGCACTGCAGGCAAAACCCAGTCCTCCGATCAGACCGGCAAATGCATCAGAAGCTATATCTCCAAACATATTTCCGGCAACTATTACCTCATAATCCTCAGGATTTTTTGTAAGCCACATCATCTGTGCATCAATATTTGTATTCAGGAGCCGGACCTCGGGATAAAGCGTTCTCTGTATCTCCCTGGCCATTTTCCACATCAGGCCTGAGGTTTCCCTGATAACGTTTGGCTTTTCACAAACTGTTACAGATTTATAACCAAACTTCCTGGCATGTTCAAAAGCAGCTGAGAGAATCCTCTCTGTTGCCCTCCTGGTGAAAATTCTGGTTGAGATGGATAATTCTTCAACAGGTACGTTACCAAAATTCTCCATAAACTTCGGATGTGTCATCAAAGCCTTATAGACCTGTTCGGGAGGTGAGGTCCATTCAACACCTGAATAGAGGCATTCTGTATTCTGCCTGAATATAACAACATCGATGAAAGGCTCTTCGAGACTATCGCCTTTTCCTCTTCTGACAAAATTAAGAGGGTTGCTTTTATATGATTTGCATGGTCTTACACAGATATCAAGATTAAATAGCTGCCTGAGTCCCACAATCGGACTGGAATAAGTGTATCCTTTTCCCTGAAGTGGAGGATCGAGTTCAGCCCTTGCTTCATCATTGGGTTTTGAAGTGATAGCTCCAAATAAGGCTACCTTATGCTTTCTTATGAGCTCTATAGTTCTGTCAGGCAAAGGATTCCCTTCTCGGCACCAGAATTCCCATCCAATATCACCATGAACATACCCGGCATCAAAACCTGCAGCAGCAAGCACTCTGAGAACCTGTGTCATTACTACTGAACCAATCCCGTCACCCGGAAGAGTTACTATAATATGCTTCGGCATAGCATTAATTAATTGTTTATCACTTACATAAAGCAAGAGTAAATTTAATCATTTTTTTCAAGCAGATACAGCGATCTGAAATATTTGCCCTCTTATCTTAAAGATCATTTTTTGTATTACATTTGCGCTCAAATTTTGGACTATCCATAAGATCAATGAGGATTTTGAATGAATTGAACCCGGCTCCTCTCTGGAACTATTTTGAGGAGATCTGCAGCATTCCAAGGCTTTCCCGAAATGAGGAAAGTATCAGAAGATATCTCCTCGGTTTTGCAGAAAAAAACAACCTCATTTCAAAAGAAGACCCTGTAGGTAATATACTGATAACCAGAGAAGCTGCTTCTGGATTGGAGAATTTGAAAACTATTGTTCTCCAGAGCCACATGGATATGGTTGGAGAAAAAAATGCAAACCACCCTCACAACTGGAAAACCGATCCGATAAGACCTGTTATCACTAATGGATGGATAACTGCATCAGGAACCACACTTGGTGCGGATGATGGAATTGGTATGGCAGCCCAGATGGCCATACTTACTGACAATACTCTGAAATCAGGAAAGATTGAATGCCTGTTTACTGTTGATGAAGAATCGGGTATGACAGGGGCTGTCAATCTGAATCCTGATTTTTTCACAGGAAGAACACTTCTGAACCTTGACTCCGAGGATGAAGGGATCCTTTATATCGGATGTGCAGGAGGAATGGATACTGTTGGAACTATTCATTATAAGCCTGTTCCTGTCCGGAAGAATACCTGTGCACTGGAACTTGCAGTTACCGGTTTACGCGGCGGACATTCAGGTGATGAGATCCACAAAGGCTATGGCAATGCCGTCAAGATAATCAACAGCCTGCTCATCAGACTTTCAGAACAATTTGAAGTAAATTTAAGTCATCTGGATGCCGGCAACTTAAGAAACGCCATACCAAGAGAAGCTTTTGCTACAATAGTCACAGACATATCTGACAGAGAGACAGTTAAAAAAACAATTTCTTCGTTTTACAATAATATGCGGGAGGTGTTCAGTGATATTGAAAATGATATGAAGATATCAGTAAATAATACAGAGCTCCCTGAATTTACAATTGACATGGATTGTCAGAAGAAACTCACTGATGCAATTGAATTCTGTCCGCATGGTGTAATTGCATGGTCTGAGGATATGGAGGATCTTGTTGAAACATCCACAAACCTTGCTTCTGCAAAATTCAGTGATGATAATACTATTGTAATAGTTACTACGCAGCGCAGTTCAGTCGAATCGGCAAAGCGTGAAACAGCTGCAAATGTGGTAAAGTGTCTCCACAGAGCCAATGCTCAGATAAAACGTTCTGACGGATATCCCGGATGGAAGCCCGATATGACATCTGAAATTCTGGGGATCACAAGGAATTCCTATAAAACCCTGTTTGGCGAAGAACCGATGATAAGGGCAATACATGCCGGATTGGAGTGTGGCCTGATTTATGAAAAGGTAAAAGGAATAGATATGATCTCTTTCGGTCCTACAATAAGGGGCGCTCACACACCTGAGGAGAAGATAGAGATAAGCTCGGTTCAGAAATTCTGGTATCTTCTAACTGATGTGGTCAGGAATATGCCTGTTCTCAATTTCTGATATTCCTGCAATTCTGCAAACATGATTAAGACCAGAATTTTACCAGGATACTCATTGAAGAAGTTTGTTAAAAGTGAGCAGCACCTGAATATAATTTGATTGCATCAGCACGGCAGACTTACAAAGAACGATGAGCCTTTACCAACTTCCGATTTAACCCGGATCTTGCCACCCAGTAATTCAATATATGCTTTTGAAAGAGAGAGGCCCAGTCCGGTTCCTTCATATTCTCTGTTTTCGCTGCTGTCAACCTGATAAAAACGCTCAAACACCTTCATCTGCTGGTCATCAGGAATTCCTATACCCGAATCAGATACATAAAATTCAATATTACCATCCTTCCGCTTATAGCCAAACTTAATATAACCATCCATGGTAAATTTGATTGCGTTGCCCAGAAGATTTGAAAGTACCTGAAAAAGTTTCGTATTATCCGTATAAAAATACTCCTCTTTATCGGACCCTGAAGTTTCATGCTTAAATTCAAGTCCTTTATTAGCCGCTATCGGATTAAACTGTTTATAGAGTCTTTCAAGAGTTGAGTTGATATTAACCTTGCTCATATTTAATTTCATCTTCCCGGCTTCAAGATTCGATATCTCAATGATGTCAGTAACGATGGAGAGAAGATGATTACTGCTCTGGGTAACTATCTCAAGATATGAACGATGATTCTCAGGTGTAATACCGGGTTCACCAAGGAGAGTTGTAAAACCGACTATTGCATTCATGGGAGTTCTTATCTCATGAGATACATTATGAAGAAACGCTGTCTTTAACCTGTCACTTTCTTCGGCTTTTTCTTTGGAACGTATCAGTTCATCTTCAGAATTTTTGTGATCTGTTATATCATGGAATATCTCCAGCATTGCTTTCCTTCCCTGATACTTCATTCCTGTATGATAGATATCAAAAACTCTGTCTCCAAGAACGCCATGCGATTCATATTTTTCAGTTTTCCCATAAACAATACCTTTTGTTAAAGGGCAATTCACGCACTGTTTTTTATCCTCTCTGTAAACATCCCAGCATTTTTTACCAATGGAATCTGTGCCAAAAAGTTCTCTGAAATTGTCGTTCAGGAAAAGAATTGTCCCCTCCTCATCCACAATATCCATTCCAAAGGGGATTGTCTTCAGAAGAGATCTGTTGAATTCTGCATTATCCCTGTGAATTTCTTCAGCCCTTTTTTTGTCAGTAATATCGTGACTAATCGTAATCAGTTGTAATGGTTTTCCCTCAGTATCAGGTATTGGAATCCTGCTTGTCAGATGGTGGTAAGGGAATCCTGTCTCAATGTGGAAAGAGCTCTCAACCCTGTCAAGGATCATCTTCCCTGTACTCATTACATGTTTATCGGCATCATCGCATAATTTTGCTACGTTTCCGGGCAGAAAATCAAATATTGATTTGCCAATAGCCTCCTCCTGGCTCTCGGCTCCAATAACTTCAAGGTGGGCATTGTTAATCAGAAGGAAATGTCCATCGCGGTCCTTAACAGAGACAGGATCAGGCATGTTATCAATGAGGGTTCTGAGCAGGTTGCGTTCATATCTTATGAGCTCATGGTACTTCTGCTGTTCTGTTTCTTTTTCGATATTTGAAAGAAGCCGTTTTTCCTCTTCTGACCTTATGTCTGAAAGAAGATTTTTGCTGTACATTAATACAAGGCTGTAAGTAAGAAGAATTACGAGCATATGATATAATATAACCACAATTGAATCAAACCTGCCTGCATCAAAATAATCAACAGGTATCTCCTTTCCTCCGGGAATAAATTTTAAGATATTTGTCAGACAAACCAGGCAAAAAGCCACAAAAACAAGTCCGATGGGATGAGTCATGCTTATATCTTTACGGGGAACTCTGTAAAGCATTAACCAGGCACACTGAAAGAAAAGTATTAGTGAAGTGACAGAGATATTAAGATTTCTTGCTGAAAGATCGGGGTCAACGAGGGTAAACCAGGTGTGGATTAAGGTAAAAACTGCAAGTAAGATAAAATTGTGTAACTGGTTCGATTTTTTACCTGCATAAGCTTCCAGTCCCATATATCCTGTTATAATTCCGGCAATGATCATTGTATTCGCCAGATCAACCGATATCCAATCCGGAATCCTGCCCCGCAATACAATAAGTAAAAGCCCGAGTGTCTGCAAAGCAAAATTAAGAACCTGATGGGCTGTTCCCTTATACCGGTTATGATATTGCACCCATAATATGAAAATAACAATAGTACATACAAGGTATGTCAGTAAGAAACTTAATATTATCGTCCGCATATCAAATGAAACCATACACTCCCTCCTTATTTTTTTGCTTGTAAAAGGTCTGAAATACCACTCATTAATGCTTTAAGATCAAGTGGTTTCTGGAAAACCATATTTGCTCCCAGATGCTTTGCGCTGCTAAGGTAACCCTCATACTGGAAGCGGCCACCACCTGAAATTGCTATGATCTTAAGTTCCGGATTTTTTCTTCTGAGTTCAAAAATCAGCTCCAATCCTTCCTTTTCAGGCATAACAATATCAGTAATAAGAAGATCAGGGCTAAAGTTATCGAACAGTTGTATACCCTCAACTCCATTAACAGCAATTCTTGTTTCGTGACCTGCCTTCTCAATCATCCTTTTTAACATGACAGATATGGCAGTTTCATCATCAATAATAAGTATTCTGGCCATAGTTCAGATAGTTTGGTTTTCATCGAGAACCTTTCTGATAACTTTACTGAAATCGCTCAGAATAAGCGGTTTCATAATTATCTCAGAGATTCCTGATTCATTTATAATATCTTCCGGCAATTTATCTATATATCCTGTAATTATAATAACCTTTAGATCGGGCCTGATCTCCTTCAATCTGACAGCCAGTTCAGTACCGAACATCCGGGGCATAGTCTGATCAGTAACCAGCAATGAGTATTTATGAGGATCAGATTTAAACTCCTCAAGGGCTGACAATGGATCTGTTTTGATAGTGACCTTGTATCCAAGGTTTTCCAGCATTTTTTTCCCCATATAAGTAATTTCCTGTTCATCATCAACAAACAGAATAAACTCATTTCCTTTTGTGAGAGTCTTATTTAAATCTGCCTGACTGACCGGTCTTGTTCCGTACTGAGGGAGGTAGATGGTAAAAGTCGTACCCGCTCCCAGTGTGCTGTCAACTGTTATGGCCCCTCCATAATTGTTAACTATGCCGTGAACTACAGAAAGACCGAGACCTGATCCCGAACCAACCTCTTTTCTGGTAAAAAACGGCTCAAAAATTCTCTCTTTTGTTTTACTGTCCATTCCGTGACCCGTATCAGACAAAGTAAGCCTTACATATCTAACCTTTTTCAGATTTGGTACCTGTTTGATCAATTTCCTGTCTGCAGTTACAACATCAAGTTTTACATCAAGAATGCCGCCGGTGTTCATCATTGCATAGCTGGCATTTGTGCATAAGTTCATAATAATCTGGTGCATGTGAGTAGCATCTGCCAGTATTGTACCAATGTCCTGATCAAGATCCTGCCGTATTACTATACCTGCAGGGAATGTTCCTTTAAGCAGATTAAGAACCTCGGTAACAACCAGGTCAAGCTGAATCGGCTTTTTACCTGAATTAACCTCGCGGCTGAATGTTAAAATCTGCTGGACCAGATCTTTGCCTCTTATGGCAGCATGATTTATCTGTTCAATATCAAACCGGAGGGTGCTTTCTACCGGAAGCTCCTCAAGTGCCATATCGGTATAACCAAGGATCGGTGTAAGAATATTGTTAAAATCATGTGCAATCCCCCCGGCAAGCGTACCGATAGTCTCCATTTTCTTTAACTGAAACAATTGTGTTTCAAGCTCACCTCTCTCCTTTTCAAATTTTTTCCGGGTCTCTATCTCCTTCTTCAGATTCAGATTTGCATCGGTTAGCTGAGCGGTTCTTTCCTTTACCCGCTTTTCAAGAGCATTGTTTGCAGCCTGTACTTTTTCCTGCTCCTGCTGCAACAGCCTTCTCATATAAAAGTCATTGCGTGAAGAGAGTTCAAGGAAATAACTGATAAACATTCCGATAATATTTGCACTTATAAAGAAGTAATTGTTATTAATAAGTATCTCTATAGGTGTTTGCGAAATCCAGATTGCGGAGATTTCATAAGAAATAACAATCAGCCAGCCTGCCAGTGAAGCATATATGAATCTTGCCTTTATAAATGTGTATCCGAAAATAAAGATCAATATTAGTCCGGCGTAGTAAGAATAATTTGAAACCTTTGCAGCAAAAATGATCATTACAATAATGCCGAATCCGGTAAGGAACATAATAAACGAAATAACCAGCTGCATATACTTCTTAAACACTTCAGAAAAGGAAAATGCAAATACAGCTATAAGTACCGGGAAGACCAAACCGAAACGAATAAACCAGAAAACCTGTTTAAGCGCCGGAACAGAGGTGGCATCGAGAAATGCAAATGCACCGTAAAATATCATTGCAAGGACAAGGGAAAATCTGAATGGGACTAAAGATTTTAAAAAATAGTCCTCAAGATACTCCTTCTCATATGGAGCCATACTTCCTGAAAATGATAATGTTACCGTGTCAAATGTCCATGACCGGTGCAGTGCTGCGGGTAATCCCAGGAGATTGGAAGATATACCTTTAAAAAATTTCATTTTTCAGAATTTATTTTAAAACCAGGTGTCATTTATCAGCATTTCGTATCTTCAGAAAGAGATTAACACCGAGTGGCTCAGTATCAATCTGAACCATCTTTTCATCTATACAGGCCCGTGATGCAATATTGAGAAGGTCTTCCTTACTGCGGTGATTCAGAAACCAGTCCGACAATACTTCCATAAGTTTCCTGGTTGGATTTTCTGTACTGAAATTACTTATTATATACTCACCATCTTCCGCAAGAAAACTGACATATTTTTGTATCAGAAAAATAAAATGTTTGTCCTTAAAATAGTCAAAAAGTCCGGCACTCCATATCAGATCATATAGCTTAAATGGTTTGTAGCGCAGCACATTTATGCGGTTGTACGATACAACCCCATTGAATTTTTCGTTTTTTCTCATCGAAAAATCTATAGCATTCTGATCAAAATCAATAAGATCGAAACTTATTCTGTTTTCGGGATTATTATCCAAAAATTCATAAACATCGGTTGCCGGACCAGAACCAAGTATAAGAACTTTTTTTTCCCCGTTTGTCAGAGCAGCCAGTTTTTTACAATGATTAATAAAATAATCCTTCCTGTTTCTCACTGCTATGGCACCAGGTTGATTCTGAAAAAACAGATCCCATTTCCTGTACTTAATATCTTCATTTATGTAAAAATTATAAATAGAGTTTATTAAGTTAAAATCGCCGGGATACCCATATGGTTTCTTAAACCCGTACCCTATTAATGTATTTTCATTAAGAACCGGCAGTAAAAGTTTCCTGAAATAATCTACCTGGGAAGGACTAATGTTATTTATAACTGAAGTAAATTTATCATAGTCGTTAAGTTCCGGACCACCTGTTTTTACCAGTTCTTTAATATATAGTTTTCTTTCAGTATCAGACATACCGGCAAAGGAGACAGAATTACTGGACATTGATCAGTTACAGGTTGAAGTATATAAACAATAATTTCCCCTTAATGAATCCCAAAAAAGCAAGTAAATGTAGTCCTAACTTTTAATCTGGCAAATATGTTCAGGGGAATATTTGATCACTGAATATCCTTAAAATGATATATACCTGAAATAGAAGTAATTAATAATATTATCGCTATAAATATTTTTTCTAATCTCACATTTCTCACAGGTGTTTCGTATTTGCAGGCATTATCATACAATGTGTCTGTTACTGCTTCTTTAAGATTCATCATTCCCGGTTTACCTTCGTGGACTACCGTCAATATAAATATATTCAATAAATATATTGAATGATTGAATTAATAATTTACATTTGAATCGCGAATGAAAAGAATATCAGATGAACTAATAGTTCACAAATTCATCCTTCGATGCACCGCATATGGGGCATAAATAATCATCGGGAAGATCAATGAACTGCGTACCTGGTTCTATCCCCCCGGCAGGATCGCCCTGTTCAGGATCATAAATATATCCGCAAACAATACATTTATACATTACTATATGTTTTAATCTGTTTTTAATTTCCGTATAACATCTATAATTGTCCCATCGACCCATTTGACCGCAGCAACGATCCTGTCATCGAAAACAGGTTTCTGTGGTTTACCGCATATCCTTTCAGCTTCATCCTTAAGCTCCTTTATCGTTTTAACCGGGAGCCCGCTTCCCTTCACGCTGTCGATCAGATCTTTCCTGAGAGGATTTATTGCAATACCTCTTTCGGTAATTATTACATCGATGAGCTCACCCGGTCCGCAGAGGGTCGTTACCTCATCTACTATTACGGGTATCCTGTCCCGGAACAAAGGAATGGGAAGAATTACATTCCTTGCATGCAGACAATTTTGCCAGCCACCAATCCCATGAAGCAGATATCCATCAGAATGAGTGACAACATTCCCGTTGAAATTAAGGTCAACCTCTGTAGCACCCAGTATCATAATATCCATCATGCTGGTAAGGTTGCCCTTTGAATGATAATTATATGCATTGAACACAGGATAAGGAACATGAGTTACATTAGTTTCAAGTGAACGCACAGAATCAAGGTCAAAAACCTGGGCATCAAGTATATATCCCATCTGCCCATCCTCAAGCATTTTTACCATATATTTAGTACTGCCACCAAAACCAAAACTTGCTTTCCATCCCTTGTCTTTAAGTTTCTCATGAACAAAAACAGCTATGGCGAGGGATGTTCCCCCTGCTCCTGCCTGCATTGTAACTCCATCTTTTAAAATTCCGGATCTATCCAGGAATGAAGCAGTAAGTTCAGCAATAAGCAACCGGTCAGGACTTTTCGTTATCCGGGTAGTGCCTGAAACAATTTTTTCAGGTAGGCCGATTTTGTCAACGACTACTACATAATCAACGTATATACCTTCAATCTCCATAGGAATGCATGGAAAATCAACAAGATTATCTGTAACCACTATCACCTTTGAAGCATACAGGTAATCGGCCTTTGCATAACCAATTACACCGCACGCCGATGAACCTCCGGTCCCTTTTGCATTTCCGAATGTATCTGATGAAGGAGCTGCAAGTACAGCAATATCTATCATTACATCACCATCCTGAATTGCCTGTACCCTTCCGCCGTGCGAGCGAAGTATTGCTGTCCCTTTCATTTTTCCTTCTGACACATACCTGCCAAGCGGACCGTTCATGCTCCCCTCAATTCGGTTTATTGTACCATCATCAAGGTATTTAATTAAAGGATCATTGCATGGGAAAGAAGCAGAAGGGAACCAGACAAGGTCCTTTATTCCCATCGCTGATGCAATTTCAAAAATTTTATTGCTGACCAGGTCTCCGTCTCTCAGATGATGATGTGTTGAGATAGTCATACCATCGGCAAGACCGCATTTTTTCAAAGCTTCCTCAAGTGAAGTTATAAGTTTATTACCATCTTCGGGGTAATCAGAACATGATGGTACAGGAGGTGCAAATTTAGTCCCTTCAGGACGATGTTTACCAACACCCTTGAAAGGGATAACTGCTTGCCCGTTTATTTCAAGTGGCACAGAACGGCCGGCAGCATTGATCACTGTTTTGGTAGCCATATAGCCCTTTTATAACTAAACTCTATTGTCCTCTATCTTCATTTCTCCAGTTACTTTTCAGAAGTCCCAGGCGTTCAGCCAGTTCAAGTGTTTTTTGAGCCCGCGATACAACCGGAGCATCTATCATTTTTGATCCCAGGGCAACAACACCCAGACCATTTGATCTGGCTGATTCGAAAGCCCACACAATATCCTTTGATTTTTCAATTTCAGCAACACCTGGAGCAAATCCCTTCCTTATAACCGAAATCTGCCGTGGATGAATACAACCCATACCTTCAAAACCCATCGCCTTTGAAGCCAGTACTGTCGCCCTCAGTCCATCCATATCACCGATATCAGAAAAAACAGAATCGATAGGCTGAATTCCTGCAGCCTTTGCTGCAACTACAAGTCTTGATCTGGCATAAAATGATTCATTGCCTTCAACGGTTCTTGGCACTCCAATATCGGCAGTAAAATCTTCGAGACCAATAGCCATGCCGACAACTGACCCGCATGATCGTGCAATCTCAAATGCATTCTCAATTCCAAGTGCTGTTTCAATAACCGGCATAAGGAATACCTCGCTTTCAATCTTGTATTGCTTTCTGATCTCTTCTATCCTGTTTTCAACAGCCTTTACTGTTTCAGCAGTCTCGCATTTAGGAATAAGTATAAGGTTTACATTATGAGGGATGATAAAATCAAGATCATCAAGTCCCCGTTCACCCTGGTTTATCCTCACCATTCTTTCAGCACCATAAAAATTAACCTGTCTTAATGCATTTCTTACCAGATACCTCGATTCATCCTTTTTTTCAGGAGCCACTGAATCTTCAAAGTCGAGAATTATTCCATCCGCAGAATAAAGACCTGCATTTATCATAAAGCCGGGTGTGTTACCAGGAAGGTAAAGCCTTGTAAATCTGAATCTTTCACGTGTTGCAGAATAGTTGTTTTGAGAGATCATTTCAGGGAGGTATTCTTTTCCGGTCTCTGTTAATTGTTTCACAGCAGCTTCAAGCCTTGCTGATAAAACAAAAGGAAGAGCTCCCGAGTCAGTGATTTTCAGAAGAACATTCTCAATATTGAAAAACTTCAGTATCGCAAGGCAAAGGGTTTTGATGGACTCACCATATAAAGCCCGTACCCTCGATGTCAGATCAATTTCAATACCACCTGCGGAACGTATCTCAAGGATCATCTCACAGTCTGATCTGACTTTTGGACCAGAATTGCCGGCAACCGCAACAGACTTGTTCATTTCAGCATCGGCTTGGTTTACCAGATAAAAATAATAAATAAACCTGAGATCTTAAAGTTCATATGTATTAATAAGCAGCCTATTTCCTGTGCTCACAGATCTCTATCAGAACCCCCGAAGTTGATTTCGGATGAAGAAACGCTATGTCGAGTCCTTCTGCCCCCTTGCGTGGTTTACTGTCGATAAGCTTAATCCCTGATTTCTCAGCCCGGATAAGCTTTTCCTCAATATTTTCAACGGCAAAAGCAATATGATGTATCCCTTCTCCCTTTTTTTCAATGAATTTTCCGATCGGGCCTTCGGGATCTGTCGATTCGAGAAGTTCAATTTTTGTCTGCCCTACCAGGAAGAATGCTGTGCGGACTTTCTGATCTGCAATTTCCTCAATCTTATAGCATTCCAGACCGAATGTATTCTCATAGAAGCTGATTGCAGCTTCAAGGTTGCTAACAGCAATTCCGATATGCTCAATATGGGTTGGTTTCATTATATAGTGAATTTTAACACAATAATAAGGTAATATGATATATTATGAAGCGACAAATGTCATGTATGGAAAGTTTTTCAATGAAATCAAAGTAAGCTTTTTAGCATCAATAACAAGTAGTATATTAGCACCCGCAAACGGACATTTGAAGTTTGTCCGGTTTACCATGAACCAATAAAATTTTGAATTGTTTAAAAAATAACAACATATTATTACTTAAAAATAATGAAAATCATTTGTTATGACTGTTTCTCCGGCATAAGCGGAGATATGAATCTTGGCGCCATGATCGATCTTGGTGTTGACAAGGATTACCTCATCGGTGAATTAAACAAGCTGAACCTTAAAGGATGGGAACTAATAGTTCAGAAAGATCAACGGCATGGGATTTATGGTACCAGGGCAACTGTAAAGCAGACAAAACATGAGCATGCTCACCGGCACCTTTCCGATATAAAGGAGATCATCTATAATTCAACTCTTGACGATAAAACAAAAGAACTTAGCCTTAAGATATTCATGAAGATTGCCGAAGCTGAAGCAGCTGTGCATGCGATTTCAATAGAACGAGTTCATTTTCATGAAGTTGGGGCAATAGACTCGATTGTGGATATTGTGGGGGCAGCTATCTGCTTCAACGCACTTAAGGCAGATGCTGTTCATGTAGCACCTGTCGAACTGGGGGGAGGTTTTGTCAGATGTGACCACGGCATGCTTCCTGTTCCTGCTCCTGCAACTGCTGAGATAATAAAAGGTCTGCCTGTTAAGAAAGGGGGAGTCGACTTTGAAGCTACAACACCAACCGGTGCAGCTATAGTATCGGCACTTGGAACTCATTTCGGAACTGATACTGTTATCACAATCGGGAAAACAGGTTATGGCGTTGGACAAAAAGAACACCCTGACGTTCCCAACCTTTTGAGAGTATCTTTGGGAGAACTGGAGTCATCGTCAGAAACAGGACATGATGCCTTGCAGATTGAGTGTAACATTGATGACATGAATCCGGAGTTCTTTGACCATATCTCTGATAATCTCTTCAAGGCAGGAGCTTCAGATGTTTTCCTTTCAAATATTATTATGAAGAAAGGCAGACCAGGTATTGTTCTGAATGTTATTTGTGAAAACGAAACTTCTGAACAGGTAAAAAGCATTATCTTTGCTGAATCTACTTCACTGGGAATCAGATCTTTTCCATTCAGAAAAGATACACTGTCAAGAAAGTTTGAAACTATCAGTACCGGATTTGGCGATGTAAACATAAAGCGATCATTTTACAAGGGGAAAGAGGTTTCAGTAAAGCCTGAGTTCGATGACTGCAGGAGAATTGCCACCGAAAAAGGAATTCCTGTAAAAGAAGTCTACAATAAAATTATGGCATTGCTGGTTAATATGTAGAAAGACAAAGACCGGAGAAAGAATATGACAGTCAATAAATCAGAAAAACTAAATAATATACTTACAGAGCTGGATTCTGCTGTTGTGGCATTTTCAGGAGGTGTGGATAGTTCATTACTGCTATACAGAGCTCATAAAATAAACAGGACAGGGGTTATTGCAGTTACTGTTAAAACGCCCTATATTCCTTCCCGTGAAATTGAAGAAGCTTCTGAATTCACGAAGAAATATGGTATAAAACATAAAATTCTCAACATCTCATTCCCCGAAATTATACGCCAAAATCCTATAGAAAGGTGTTACTTATGCAAGAAAACACTCTTCTCCCAGATCGTTGATTTTGCAGTTAAGAATAAATATGAACATATTCTTGATGGCTCAAATGCGAATGATACCAGTGAATTCAGACCCGGAATGAAAGCATTGAAAGAGATGGGGATCAGAAGTCCGCTTCTTGAATCAGGCCTCACCAAAAAAGAGATCAGGGAACTATTGCATACGGAAGGACTGGAGATATGGGATAAACCAGCAATGGCCTGTCTTCTAACAAGAATCCCGTACAATACTGAGATTAAGCCTGAGATGCTCAAAATGGTTGAGGAAGCAGAGAATATTCTTTTTGAGCAGGGATATCCCGGAACAAGGGTAAGAGTTCATGAAGATGTAGCCCGTATTGAATGTTTACCGGGTTATATTGATAAAATCATTCACGACCCTAAAAGAGAACATATTGTGGCTAATCTTAAAAAGATAGGATTCAGATATGTATCTTTGGATATGGAGGGATACAGAACAGGCAGCTTAAATCCTGAAAATTTGCAGATATGAATATTAAGGAAATTGAGAAGTTATTAAATGACGTTAAGAGCGGAAATACCAGCGTAGATGATGCACTGGATGTACTTAGAAACTTCTCCTACACAGACCTGGGGTTTGCCAGAATAGATCATCACCGTGAATTAAGGACCGGATATCCGGAAATAGTCTATTGCGCAGGTAAAACCGTTGAACAGGTGAGAGAGATCTTCAGAGTTATGGCTGAAAGAGAAAACAATGTTATTGGAACAAGAGCAAATCAGGAGATGTTTGACTCGGTTAAATCAATTTTAAGGGATGCAGTATATTATCCGATAGCAAGGATAATCTCAATTCAGAAAAAGAGGCCACCCGCTCTTGTAAGTATGATAGCTGTAATCACAGCCGGAACCTCTGACATGCCTGTTGCAGAAGAAGCTGCTGTGACAGCGGAGCTTCTCGGTAATAGTGTTTTGAGAATCTACGATGCCGGTGTTGCCGGTATTCACCGGCTGGTTGATAAGCTTCCGGAAATAAGAAAGTGCAAGGTGGTTGTAGTAATAGCCGGGATGGAGGGTGCTCTTGCAAGCGTAGTAGGAGGTCTTGTTGATAAGCCTGTTATTGCAGTCCCTACAAGTGTAGGGTATGGCGCTAACTTTGGAGGTATTTCAGCTCTTCTTGCAATGCTCACCAGTTGTTCAACCGGAGTTACTGTTGTCAATATTGATAATGGATTCGGAGCGGGATTCTCTGCCAGCATGATCAACAAATGTGAATGATCCCCGCAAAATGGCAGGTAAAATCCTTGTCTCCACAGCATATATACCCCCTGTCGCATACTTCTCTCTGCTATCTTCAGCAGATGAGGTATTAATCGAAAGAGAGGAAAACTATGTTAAGCAGACATACAGAAACAGATGCTATATTTTGTCTGCTAATGGTCCTCATATCCTGTCAGTCCCTGTACTTATCGGAAGCTTCCATAAAACTGCAGTAAAGGATATACGTATAGATTTTTCAAAACGCTGGCAACAGGTTCACCTGAGAGCAATGATTGCAGCCTACAGATCATCACCTTATTTTGAGTATTATTTCGACAAATTTGAGCAAATAATCGCAGTTGATCATGAGTTTCTTCTTGACCTGAATATGGAATTTATATTGCTTATCAGCAATATATTGAGAATAGATACTCCGATTACATATACAACTCATTTCGAGCCTGTAACTGCCAAACCTGCCGACTTCAGGTATACTTATACACCAAAAAAGCCGGAGCAGGTGGAATACCGCGAATACATGCAGGTCTTTCAGTATGGAAAGGGATTTGTTCCGGGATTAAGTATTGCTGATCTCATCTTCAATATGGGACCAGACTCTTATCAGTACCTTTGAAAGAAAGAGGCTGCCCAATTGTTGAACAGCCTCTTTCAAAGGAAGTTATCAAAGAATCAAAGACCAAATTTGTAGCTGAGTGTAAGGGAGAATATATCCTTCAGTGTGGTTGTGTTATAATCTGCCGGATCAAAACCAGAGTCAAGCTGATAGAGATAGTTTTTCTGTGAAGATTTATAATTTACATAGCCAAAGTCGAGTGCAACAGCTTTTTCCCTGAATCCCAATCCTCCGGAAATAGTCCTGTAGTCAAGATCTGCATTTTCCTCTGCAGGTTTGAATGCCTTGCCGTAATATCCGTATCCCGATCTCAGGTAAAATTTGTTATATCTGAATTCCCCTCCAACCCTGAAATTGCTGGTAGCTTTATAAGCCTCCCGGATATCATTGTTTTTATCACTGTAGTTATACCCGTCACCTGTCTGGAAAAAGTATGCAGCACTGTAATCAACATATTCATAATCAGCACTTATAACCCCAAATTTCTGGATCTGAAGTGCAACACCGGATAAAAACCTGAATGGAGTGTTCAGTGCATAGTTAAATCTTAAAGGTTCATTGTGAGCCTGGTAACTGCCTCCATCTGTGAACTTTGATGAAATATCCTCATAAAAGTATTCATCAATTTTATAGTATGTTGGCGTATGGAAAGCGACACCTATCCTCAGCATTTCAACAGGTCTGGCTATAAGTCCGAATTTAAAAGTAAATCCCGTTCCCCTGTCCTCAAAATAATCAATATAATCCATGCTTTTAAATTCTGATGGCATCGATGAATTTGCTGTTTCAACATGTTCAAAGTAGCTGCTGTAACGGAGGGTATTGATCCCAAAAGTAGCTCCGAAATAAATTTTATTGGAATAGTTACCTCCAAAGGACATAGCATGTTCACCAAGATAACCGTCATAAATTGTACTTCGCCTTACATCATGCCCATACCTTGAGGGAGGATTATCCCCATAGTTTGAAAAGACTGTACCATAGGAATTTCCTCCTGATCCTGTTATTGTATCAATGATCCAGGCATCATAGGCAATACCTTCTGCGCCTTCAAGATCACTGTAAAAAGTTCCCTCACTATATCCTGCCCACGAATCCGCTATTGAACTTGAATTATTTATTCCGGAGACCATAACATTCTGATTCAGATTATTGGTCTTATTAAATGAGTATCCGAAATTTAATGATATCAGTCCTGTAGTACCTTCTTTAGAGATGATATTGCTTACAAACCCACCCTGGTTAAGACTGAAGTTATAAAGATAATCGGTAGTAATTCCACTGAAATCAGTTGTTGATCTGATATAATTCAGCTGCGGAGTCAGACTTAACTCTGAGGATCTGAAGACACCTAAACCGGCAGGATTCTGACTCAGTGATGACAAATCGGCTCCAAGGGCGGTGAAGGCACCTCCCATTGAATTGAACCTGGCTGTACCTGAATAAAATACCTGTGAATATCTTAATGCATCATCTAAATTTTGTGCTCTGATAATGCCTGATAGAAAAAGCACGGATACTATTATTAAATATGTTTTTTTCATATAATATCTGTTTCTTTTGAAAAACAATAGTTCTATTCCGGGTATAGAATGATCTGATTGCAGAACATTTTCCGGGTGCTACCTATCTTCTGCCAGAAGAACCTGATGAACCATGAGAAGACGATCCGGAAGATGATCCCGATGAGTATGAGGATGATCCCGAGGAATAGGAAGATGATCCGGATGAATATGAGCTCCTGCCTCCTGAACCTGAATAACCTGAAGACCCTGATGAGGATCTGCTATATGATCCTGAAGAGCTGCTTCCGCCGCCATCGGAACTTCGCCGTGCGGGAACTGAATAGGAACCTGAGCCTGACCCGGTACTACCTGAGCGGTATGCCGGCAGCCTCTGGCCTCCGCTTGTTGAAGGAACGCTCTTAATAGTGCTGCTGCTCCTTTCGATGCTGTTGTTTACCCTGCTACCAGACTCAGATCCGATAGTCCTGCTATTATTGTATGAAGGCCTTGTACTCATCCTTGGATTATTATAGCTGGGTGTATAGGTTCTGTTGGAGTTCTTATACTCCGGACGTGCACCCGATGAGCCCTGTTGTGAACCATTGCCGGTACGCGCATTGGTTCCTTTTACAGCTTCCTGTGAACCTGAACTGCTCCGCCCTGATACAGCAGATTTGGAAACACCGGCGGTGCCTGTAGAAGGATCGGTTCTTCTGGTATTGGTCGAAGCTGCCGGGGTTCCTGAATAAGATCTGGATCCTCCTCCTGATGAACTTGCTCTTGAAGTAAGGGAAGCATCTCTCCGAGAGTAACCTCCACCGGCTGACATACTGTTACCGGAACGGGAAGACATTGTGCTGGCTCTTTCTCTCCTGCCGTAGTTAATATAGCTATCGTCGTACCCATGGCCGCGATAATATCCGCCGTAATAATAAGGGGGGTAGTAGCCTCCAAAGTAGGATGGATAATAGCCTCCATAGTAACCACCATAACCAAAACCATAGCCATACCCGTAATAAGGAAAACCATAGTTGAATCCAAGACCAAAGTATGGATATCCAAACCCAAATCCATAACCCCAGCCAGAATAAGGGTATCCGTATCCCATACTGAAATAGAAAGGATCCTGCCAGTAAGGGTTGAAATAATTTCCATAGAACATATTCAGCCTGCCGGAATAAGAATTATCGTAATAATCATAACCTCCGCCATAATTATTTATGATAATCTGATCGTCGATTTGTGCTGCATCATTAAACTGGTCTGAAACGAGAGTATCAACTGCATACATGTTATCGTAATAGTCATTAACACTCAGATTCTGCTCTGCAATCTGCTGGTTACCAGAAGGCTGAGCTATGGCTGCAGGTTTATCTGACGATGAATAATAAAGGTCATCGTACTCACTTGCTGAATACCGGGTTGAAGTACATGAACCCAGAATCAGAAGAAAAATGCCTGATATGTATGTTAATACTTTCATTTTTGAATTGCATTTTAGTTATACTGAGTAATACGCAAATATTATACCAAAAGAACCAAATTAATAGGCAATTTTACAATGTTTCAACTTTATTGTCGCGGTTACACCTGGATTAACATAAAAAATAGCCACTCCTGGTGGCTATTTGTTTTTATCTCCTTTGTGTTGATTTCTCCTTTGAAGATGATGACTCTGAGGATTTTGTCTTACTATCTGAGGTGCTGCTTTTCCGGCTTTGGGTATTCCCTGATTTGCCGGACGTAGTTGCTTTTGAGGAAGATCCTCCGGACCTTGTTGAAACTGATCCAGAACCTTTAGATCCCGGGTTGCTTCTTCCTGATGAATACTCAGTACCGCTTCGTTCTCTTCCGGAACTGTTTGCGGGAAAGCTTATCTTCTTATCAGAGTTCGAAATAGTCCGTGTATCGGCACCTTTACCTCCGCTATTCCTGTTATTGTTATTACTGTTATTGTTATTACTGTTATTGTTATTCCCGTTATTGGAATTATTGCTTCTGTTACCGTTATCAACGCTGTTATTATTGTTTCCATTATTGGTATTGTTACTGTTATTCCCGTTATCAACGCTGTTGTTGTTGTTACCGTTATTGGTATTATTTCCGTTGTTTCCGTCGTTTCTGTTATTTCCGTTGTTCCCGTTATTTGCGTTATTTCCGTTATTATCGCCTGGACCATCAGCTATAACCCTTCTATCCACTGGATTCAGATATCTGCGTGTATCACCACCGGTATTCCCTGAATTTGAACCACCACTGCTGGCAGACGATCCTCTTCTGGAAGTATTTTCTGTATTACCGGCATTTGAGTAGCTTTTGGATGAGTAATTATAGTTGTAGTTCTTATTTACCGGATGGTAATAATAATTATAATGGTGATGGTTACCAACATAGATCGGCCGGTTGTATCCAATCCGTACATTTGTCACTACCGGAGAATACCAGTTATTGTAGTAGTAAGGATCATATCCATAGTAATATGAATTTGCGAAATATGATTGGTTCCAGCCTCCGTAATATCTGTAGTTATATACCGGGTAAGCCGTGTATACAGGGTAAGCCGGGGCATATCCGAATCCAAATCCGGATCCACCTCCGCTGTAGATACTCATACCCCATGTATATGGCTGGTAATTGTACCAGTAAGATTCAGTAAAAACAGGAGCATAATAGTTGAACGAAGTGTAAGATCTGTGAAATCTGTTTATCCGGGATGAATAGTAATAGTCGTAATCACCGCGATAATTATTTACTACCACCGTTGTAACTTCATTCTGGTTGTTACCTCTGTCATAGACCTGAGCCTTCATTGATGAAGCAGATATCAGAAGGATTAATATTAGTCCGATGTGGTATTTTGCTTTCATGATGAACCTGCCTTTCTTTTTTGAGTATTAAGTGAAGTTTTTATTTAATTTTGCGCAATCTGTTAACAAAGTTAAAACAAATAGTATACCAAAAAAATGGCAAAATTTTTAACCAACCGGGAAGAGAACTATTCACAATGGTATAATGACCTGGTTATAAAAGCCGATCTGGCTGAAAACTCAGCTGTAAGAGGATGTATGGTGATCAAACCTTATGGTTATGCAATCTGGGAAAAAATACAGGCTGAACTGGACAGACTCTTCAAGGCAACCGGACATGTTAATGCATATTTTCCCTTATTTATTCCAAAGTCTTTTTTTAGTAAGGAGGCGGCTCATGTAGAGGGATTTGCAAAAGAGTGTGCAGTGGTAACTCATTACAGGCTTAAAATGGATGAATCGGGTAAAGGAATTGTTGTCGATCCCACTTCGAAACTGGAAGAGGAGCTAATCATCAGGCCCACATCAGAAACAATTATCTGGAATTCATACAAAAACTGGATTCAATCATATCGTGATCTGCCGATACTTATAAACCAATGGGCAAATGTTGTAAGATGGGAGATGCGTACCAGGCTTTTTCTGAGAACAACTGAGTTTCTTTGGCAGGAGGGGCATACAGCACATGCCACCCGTGAGGAAGCTGTTGAAGAAACGGAAAAGATGATAAATGTTTATGCGAGCTTTGCGGAGAATAGTATGGCGCTTCCGGTCATTAAAGGCTACAAAAGTGAAAATGAGCGTTTTGCAGGCGCGCTTGATACTTTTGCCATTGAAGCCCTTATGCAGGATGGAAAAGCTCTGCAGGCAGGTACAAGTCATTTTCTGGGTCAGAATTTTGCTAAAGCCTTTGATGTCCAGTTTACGGACAGATCAGGCAAACTCGACTATGTATGGGCTACATCCTGGGGCGTCTCTACCAGGTTAATGGGTGCTATAATTATGGGGCATGCGGATAATCACGGACTCGTGCTTCCTCCTCGTCTGGCTCCTATACAGGTTGTGATAATTCCTATCTTTAAGAATGCTGATCAGCTGGCACTTATTTCAGAAACTGCGAAAAGGATAAAAGCTGATCTTGAGTTAAAAGGGATTTCAGTAAAATATGATGACAGGGATAACAATACTCCGGGATGGAAATTTGCTGATTATGAACTCAAAGGGGTTCCTGTCCGATTGGCAATAGGCCCACGCGACCTTCAGAACAAAACTATTGAGGTCGCCAGAAGAGATACTCTTACAAAAGAGACCATTCCTGTTGATAGGGTAAATGACTTTATTCCGGGTTTACTCGAAGAAATCCAGTCCGGGATTTACCAGAAAGCTCTTAATTTCAGAAAAGAGAATACATTTTATATAGACAACTGGGAAGAGTTTAACAGGGTACTCGATGACACAGGCGGTTTTATTATGGCCCACTGGGATGGAACAGCAGAAACAGAAGAAAAAATCAAGGAAGAGACAAAAGCTACTATAAGATGTATTCCCTTCGATAGTCCTGAAGAGGAAGGTAGGTGTATTTATTCAGGCAGACCTTCTGTAAGAAGGGTCCTTTTTGCCAGATCATACTGATTTCAAAACAGCATACAGGGACAATCAAAAGACTGTCCCTGTTTTATTTATACTTAATTTTTACTATTTTAGATGTTTTTAAAATCATTTTAAATTAACCGCCTGACATGACAGATCAGAATGATAAGAAACTGGAAATAATCCACACACTTAAGGAGAAATCGCAACTGAAACAAATAGTTTATGACAATACATTTCAGGCATTCTCTGCTGCAAAGGATGTTTTGAAAGGTATGGCAAAAGAGATCAATTCAAACCTTGCAGGAACAGACTCGAGGATAAGGCTTGAATATGCTGACAGGAGTAATTTTGATGCACAGTTAAAGGTTGCAGGAGATGTACTTCTTTTCAGCATGCACTCTAATATTTTCCAGTTCGACAGGGAACATCCGGCATGGAAAACAGCATATATCCAGAAAAACAAATTTAATGCCTATTCAGGGATTATCAATATTTACAACTTTCTTGCTGATTCTTTCAGATACTCACGACTTGATGATCTTGGCTACCTCATAGCCAGGATATTCATCAATCATGAAAAGCAATACTTTGTCGAAGGTAAAAGACAGATGGGAATGCTTTTTACAAACTACGGAAGCGAAGAAATCAGTAAACAATCCCTGGAAATTATAATTTCAACGGCAGTTAATTATGCCCTGGATTTTGATCTTCTGGTGCCTCCTTATGACACTGTTAAAATCGCAACAGTAGGTCAGGCTGAGGCAAAAATCCAGCACTCCAGAGTGATCACAGGTAAAAGGCTGGGGTTTCAGTTTAATTCTGATGATGTGCTTATCAGCAACTCTCATGAAACCTGATGTGTGTTTTAAAATGGAAATATGAAATAGTAACCAGGCCATTATTAATACTGGCCCTACTATTATTATTTTCCCTCAAAAGCTATTCCCAGCTCCGGGCCATCGGTGATACAGTCATAATGATCCCATCTGGTTCATTTATTCATATCGGAGACAGTGTTTCTTATTTTTCAACTGATACAGTTATATGGATACCCTCAGGAACAGATCCTTTAGTCATTTATGAAAGAGACAGAAATCAGGTATTCTACGATTCTCTCAAAGCAAGAGCCGCCAGAAAACAGCTTACGAAAAAACTATATGATTTCGTAATTGTTACACCGGACAGAACAAATACAAAAGAAATTGACAAGAAAAGTGATGAGAATTATGTGAACTATACCGGCAGAAAGATCAGAAAAATAGAGATCCAGCGACTTGATGTTTTCGGCACCAGCATAAATAATCCTGCTGTAAAAAGCACCAGGAACACATATAATATGCTGAATAAAACCCACATAAATACACTGGAGAGCATCATTAGAAAAAATCTCCTTTTTAAATCCGGAGATGGTATTTCACCTCTGATTTTAAGTGATAATGAGAGGATACTCAGGCAACTACCCTACATTCATGATGCAAGAATACTGGTTGTTCCGGTATCAGACGAGGAGGTCGACATTGTTGTAGTTACAAAGGATGTATATTCATTGGGAGCCAGTTATAGCTACAGGGGATTTAAAAGAGGCGCTTTGTCAGTTTTCGACAGAAATATTTTCGGTATCGGACACGAACTTGAATTTCGATTCCCATTCGATACAGAAAAACCTGATTCCCCTGGTTTTGGAATCAGCTATTCTATTGATAATATAGCCAGGTCATTTATTAACCTGCGGACTTTTTATGTTAAAGGCTTAGGGGACAAAAGTTATGGATTCAGCCTGGACCGCCAGCTGGTCAGCTCCACAACAAAATATGCAGGAGGTATTTCGGTTCTTCAGATGTACACCGGAGAAGATTTCGATACAATGAAAGTACCCTTACCTTTAAGTTATAATTTGCAGGACTACTGGGTGTCAAGATCATTTCTTCTTAATACCCAGACAGTCAAAAGAGTTATTATAGGTGCCAGGTATATAAACAATAATGTATTTGAACATCCGCAGATTGAGCCTGATTCATATCACAGACTGCAGAAATACCAGGATTATCTTGGCTCCGTAGCGTTCTCAGCCCAGAAATACTACAAAACAAACCTGATTTATGGATATGGAAGAACAGAGGACATGCCTTACGGTGCTTTGTTAAGGATCACAGCAGGTAAAGAGTACAACGAATTTAAAACAAGGACTTATCTTGGTACCGATCTGTCTTTGGGTCAATCCATAAGCAAAATAGGCTATTTCTATACTTTTATAGGAGTCGGAGGTTTTTTAAATGATGCTGATAATGAGATCGAGCAAGGGATGCTTGCACTCCGGCTGAACTATTTCTCCAACCTTCTTACGGCAGGAAGATACAGGATAAGGAATTTTGTCAACTTTGACTATTCCAGGGGAACAGCCAGATATTCAGATGAATATCTTAAATTTCTCAGGGAGAATGGCTTCAGTGGTTTCAGAAACGATTCTATTAAGGGTACCCAGCGCTTTTATGCAGGACTTGAATCTGTATTTTTCAGCCCAACAGATCTACTGGGATTCAGATTCGCATTTTATGGTTTTTCTGACATCGGGTACCTGTTTAAATCAGATGAGTTTATAAGGGAAGGATTTCAGCTGTTGTCTATAGGTCTCGGAGTAAGAATAAGAAATGATAATCTTCTGTTCAATACATTGCAGATAAGATTCGCCTTCTACCCGGTTAAGCCCGATTTCTCAAGAGTCACAAATGTGGTTGTCTCTGGAGAACAATTGCTGAAACCATATAATTTTGATCCCGGACCACCCTCCATAATACCCTACAGGTAATTAACATTCACAGTGAATGCAAAAAGAATTTGAGAGATATATTGCAGATAATAATATGCTGGACAAAAACAGTCTGGTATTGATGGCCATAAGCGGAGGCATAGATTCCATGGTAATGGCATATCTCTTTAAATCAGCAGGTATCAGGTCCGGAATAGCCCATTGTAACTTCAGCCTCAGAGGAAAAGAATCTGACCTCGATGAAGATTTGGTCAGGCGATTTGCTGACGAAAATAATATACCTTTCTTTTCAACCAGGTTCAAAACAAAGGATTATGCATCTGCAAACGGATTATCTGTTCAGATGGCAGCCAGGGAATTAAGATACCAGTGGTTCGAGGAGACGAGGCTCCGTAATGGCTATGATCTTATAGCTGTTGCACATAATCTTAATGATAATATTGAGACTCTTCTTATTAATCTCACCCGTGGCACCGGTATTTCAGGGTTAACCGGAATCCGTCCGGTAAGTAATAGTATAATAAGGCCTTTGCTGTTTGCTACACGATCCGAAATTGAGATCTGCAGCAAAAAACACAATATCCCCTTTCGCGAGGACAGATCAAATGCCGACACAAAATATACAAGGAATAAGATCAGGCACCTGGTAATCCCCGTTCTGAAGGAAATCAATCCGGCAATAGAAAGAACTTTAAGTGAAACCATCGGGAGGCTGAGTGGTACCGGTGAACTTGTTGAAAGATATATCTCAAATCTAAGAGACAGTATATCAATAACTAAAAAAAACATTTGCAGCTTTGATCTGAACAAGCTGAATAGTTATCTTACTGACAAAACAGTCCTGTTTGAACTGTTCAGACCATATGGACTTTCAGGGTCACAGTTAAATGATCTGTCCGATGTGATTCACGGAAAAACAGGAGGTCAGCTCTTTACAGTTAGTCACAGGATAATAAAGAACAGGAATAAGATTATCATCTCACCTAATGAACAGATAAGCGAGTATTCCTGCCATATCAATAAAGCAAAGGAGCTGAAAAATGTTCCGGGGATTGAATCAGTGAAATTCAAAAAATTAACAGGCAATTTCGTTATACCAGATGATAAACTGATCGCTTGCCTGGATGCTGAAGAGACAGGCTTCCCTGTGATAGTCAGAAGATGGGAAAAAGGTGATTTTTTCTACCCGCTGGGAATGAGGCACAAGAAAAAGCTAAGTGATTTTCTTACTGATAAAAAACTCTCCCTGCTTGAGAAAGAAAAAATACTGGTTCTTGAATCAGGAGGCAGGATTGCCTGGGTTATTGGTGAAAGGATTGACGCCAGATTCAGGATCAAACCGTCAACGACCAGGGCTATTATAATAAAATCAGCCGGTCGTTAAACCTTCCTGACTCCATGAATGCCCCTGTCCACGAGGATAAGGTCAGCCATGGCTACTGCTGCAGCTGCCTCAACTATTACAGGGATCCTTAAGGCGATACAGGTATCATGCCTTCCTTTTACTTTAAGGGTAGTCATTTTCCCCTCTTTGAAATTGTATGTTGTCTGATCTGTTCCTGTAGAAGAGGTTGGTTTAACCACTACCCTGAAAATAATCTCATTTCCATTTGTTATACCTCCGTTAATTCCTCCCGCGTTATTTGTGGCTGTTCTTCCACTGCTATCCACAAAAGGATCATTATGAGCAGATCCTCTCATCGCTGCGGCAGCAAATCCTGCTCCGAATTCTATTCCTTTAATGGCCGGAATTGAGAAGATCATATGGCTAATGGCAGATTCAAAAGAATAAAAGAATGGTTCCCCCAGTGCACATGGCGGATTTTTTACCCTGCATTCTATTATTCCGCCAATAGTATCATTTGATGCTATGGCCTTATCAAGAGCCTCTTCAATATTAACCGATCCTCCTGCTGAAATAAGCTTTGCGGAAATATCCGATAATGCGGCAATCTTCTTTGCTACCACACCGGCTGCAACCAATCCCCAGGTTATCCTTCCCGAGAAATGGCCACTTCCACGCATATCCGAAAAACCCGAATACTTAACACCAGATACAAAATCGGCATGTCCCGGACGTGGTATATTTTTAAACTCATCATAATCGGAAGAGATCTTATCACTGTTCCTGGTAATAAGTGTAATTGGCGCTCCGGTAGTTTTGTCCCTGAAAACGCCGCTGAGAATTTCAGGAAGATCGGGCTCACGCCTCGGCGTAGTACCCCTGCTTCCGCTTTGTCTTCTTTTAAGATCTTCCATAAAATCCTCCGTCCGGAGTGATAATCCTGGAGGACAGCCATCTATCACCACCCCTATTGCTGGTCCGTGTGATTCTCCAAACAGAGAAATTCTGAAAACAACACCGAAGGAATTCATATATCTAACTTTTATCCCTGAATTTCTTGTAGAAAGAGAGAATCTCGCTTACACTGATCTTCTTTACTGATGATTGTCCGATACCCTCTGTGAAAACAAAATGAATGAATGAACCCGCTTTCTTTTTATCATGTGTGATGATCTCTTCCATCTCATTATCTGAAATATAATGCCTGTCAAGAAGTTGAAACCTGTTCAAAAGTTTTATTATCCTCTCCTTTTCCGCGGCAGAAACAAATCCCTTTTCACATGAAAATTCAGTAGCCAGTTCCATCCCGGAGGCAACTGCAAAACCGTGTTTTACAGCTCTCTGCAGTTCAATGGCATGCCCGTATGTATGTCCGAAATTAAGTATCCTCCTCAGGCCGTTCTCTTTTTCATCTTCTGAAACTACCATTGACTTGAAGCTGACTGCTTTTGTTACAAGCATTGTCAGCAAATCACAGTCACGATCAAGTATCTGTTTAATGCTGTTCTCAATTATTTCAAAAAGACCTTTATCTCCGATCACAGCTGTTTTAATTAATTCTGACAGACCAGAGAGATACTCATCTTCCGGGAGAGTCAGCAGCATGGCAGGATCGCAGATCACAAACTCGGGCTGGCGGATAGTTCCTATCATATTCTTGGTTGTACCCAGATTGACCCCGTTCTTTCCGCCTGTGCTGGCATCAACCTGTGAAAGAAGGCTTGTAGATACAAATCCGCATTTTATCCCTCTCATATAGACAGAAGCAAGAAATCCTGCAAGGTCACAAACCACTCCCCCTCCTACGGCAAGGATAAACCCTGACCTGTCAATACCTGAGTCAAGCAATCTCCCGGCCAGATATTCGATAACAGAAAGTTTTTTACTCTCTTCGCCCGCTGTAACTGAAAAAACAGGCAGATCCGGAAATTTATCGCCATATAATCGCAGGATATTATCATCAGTAATTATAACAACACCACTCTCGGGCAGGAGCTCCTTAACCGACTCCCAGGTCTGTCCTACGATGATCTCCGATTTTGCGGCCGGGGTATTTACGAATATTTTTTCCAAGCAATATAATTATTGAATGCTAAAGTAATCAATTCATCCGGCAATTGAGTAATATTACAGCAAAAACGAGGATCAGTCATTTTTTTCATTGAGTTCCAGCCATCTCAATTCCTTAACATCCAGCACTTTCATAATATCTCCATGCCTTTTTGATTTAGTAAGCAGATCATCAGAACTTAATGTTCCCTTGCTCAGGTCTGACTCAATCTGACTCTTCTCTTTCTCCAGGCCTTCTATCTCAGCTAACAACTTGTTAAACTCCTGTTTCTCTGTGAAAGTGAGACCACTCTTTTTTGCCCTTTTTTCATCAATTTCATCTTTAGGTTTTACCTCCTGCCGTGACTTATTTCTGATCTGAATAATCTCCTGTTCCTGCAGCATATCCTCTCTCTCCCTTAACTGAGTATAATTGCCAGGAAAATCCTTGATAAATCCATCTCCCTTGTATTCAAATATATGATCAACTACTTTATCCATAAAATACCTGTCATGAGATACAATAATTACACACCCTCTGAATCCTGCCAGATATTCTTCCAGTACGTTGAGCGTGAGAATATCCAGGTCATTTGTAGGTTCGTCAAGAATAAGAAAATTAGGGTTTTTCATAAGAACCGTCAGCAGATACAGACGCCTCTTCTCTCCACCGGACAGCTTTCTGATCAGCGTATATTGTTTATCTGGTGGAAAAAGAAAATAATTCATGAACTGCGTTACTGACAGAACACTCCCGTCACCCAGGGTAACAGTTTCGGCAATACTTTTTACCGCATCAATAACTGACATTTCATCATCAAATTCAATTCCTTCCTGCCTGTAATAGCCAAATACAACAGTTTCTCCCTTGTCAACTGTTCCTTTATCGGGAGAAATCAATCCGGTAATAATATTCAGAAGAGTTGTTTTTCCTGTTCCGTTCCTGCCAATGAGCCCTGCTTTCTCAAATCTGTTAAAGGAGTAGTTGAAATCCTTTAGTAAAACCTTATCGTTGTATGATTTGCTGATATTCTTCAATTCAAGGATCTTCTTACCCATCCTTGAGATATTTACATTTATATTAATAGCCTGTTCCCCCTGTTTGTAAACTGCTCTCTCTTTCAGATCAAAAAATGAATCGATGCGCGATTTGGCTTTATGTCGCCTTGCTTTTGGCATTCGTCGCATCCAGTCGAGCTCTGTCCGTAAAAGATTCCTGGCCTTTTCAACATTCATCTTTTCAGCGAATTCCCTGCTCTGCTTCTTTTCCAGGAAATATTCATAGTTACCATTATATCTGAAAATCTCATTCCCTGATAGTTCCAGTATGACATTGCAGACTCTGTCAAGAAAATACCTGTCATGAGTAACCATCAATATCGTTTTATTCGACCGTATCAGATAATCCTCGAGCCATTCTATCATATCAAGATCGAGGTGGTTGGTGGGTTCATCAAGAATTAGAAGGTCCGCTTCCTCCACAAGAACTTTTGCCAGGGCAACTCTCTTCTTCTGACCACCTGAAAGTGTAGCAATTATAACATTCAGGTCAGTCAGATTCAACTTGAAAAGTATTTGTTTTACAGCTACCTCATAATCCCATGCCTTAAGATCATCCATAAGCTGTAAAACAGATTGCATATCGTCAGAATGCCCTGACATTATACACTTTTCATACGTCTTGATTGTTCGGACAAGTTCACTGTCTGTACTGAATAGCTCATCGATTATGCTATTTGACTCATTAAGTGCAGGATATTGTCTCAGATATGCTGTCTTCAGTCCTCGCCTTATACTCAGAGTACCATTATCAGGTGTTTCAATTCCTGCTATTATATCGAGTAGCGAAGATTTTCCTGCCCCATTTACGGCAATAAGCGCAATTTTATCATTTTTGTTAACATTAAGTATTATGTTTTCGAAAAGGATCTTATCACCGATTCTCCGGGAGATATTCTCAGCCTGTAAGTAACTAAACATTTATTTCCAATATTGTGCAAAGATAAAAAGTGTTACCTTACCCACACTATCATAATTAAACCGAATGACTATCAGGGAAAGGTATAAAAGGACCATCGGATATTTCCGGAATAATAATCCGGACCCTGATACAGAACTTGATTACAAAAATCCTTTTGAACTTATTGTTGCTGTGATCCTGTCGGCTCAGTGCACTGACAAGAGAGTTAATATGATTATGCCTCCGCTTATGGAGAAATTTCCTGATGCAGCCTCAATGGCCGGCGCAAAACCTGAAGAATTATTTGAGTATATCAGATCATGTTCATATCCAAATAACAAGGCCAGACATCTTTCAGGGATGTCAAAGCTCTTAACTGAAGAATTTGGAGGGAAAGTACCTTCAGAGCCGTCGTTGCTGCAGAAGCTGCCAGGTGTTGGAAGGAAAACAGCCAATGTTGTGGCATCTGTATTATTTAAAAAACCTGTTATGGCAGTTGACACTCACGTCTTCAGGGTTGCTAACCGGATCGGACTTACTGTTGCAAAAAATCCGATCAGCTCTGAGATACAGCTGACCAGGCATATCCCTGCAGATCTTGTACATAAGGCACATCACTGGCTCCTACTGCACGGGAGGTATATCTGTAAATCGAGGAAGCCTTTGTGCAGTATGTGTGGTCTTTCTGATTTCTGCAAGTACTATATTAAGAACTCCGGTTTAAAAGCAAAATAAAAATTATCAAAGATTTTAAAGACAAATCATGTTGAGGCCAATATTTATTATTTTTAGCTTTTCATGGTTATACTGAGAGATGGATTATAAAGAGAGATACGAGGAGCTGCTTAAAGAGCATGAACTGGTTGTAAGAGAACTTGAATCTTCCCGCAGAGGAGCGCAAGATACAGGAAATCATAAGGATCATGAAAATCAGAATATCAGAGATCAGGTACTGCTCGAAATCCTCTATAATTCAATTCCTTCTGCAATTGCGATAACAAATCCCTCAGGTGTTGTCACAATGGTAAACAGCGAATTCACAAATCTTTTCGGATATTCACAGGAAGAGGTTACAGGTAAAAGTTTAAATGATCTTATCGTTCCTGATGATTTAAGGGAAGAGGCTGCTGAGATTGACAGACTTTCTTTTTTGAACATGAAGGATATAAGACAAACAATAAGGAAAGATAAGCACGGGAGCAACATTTATGTTTCCCTTGTCGCCAGCGGAATAGTCATTAACAATGAGATTGTAGCACAACTTGTCATCTATAGCGACATTTCAGCTGAAAGAAAAAAACAACTTCTTCAGGAGATATTATTCAATATTTCAACCGCAGCAATTAAACAGTATGATTTAAAGGATATTTATCCTTCAATTGTACATGAATTAAGCAAGATATGGGATACAAACAACTTTTTTATTGCACTTTATGATAAGGAGGCTGAAAAGCTGTCATTTCCATTCTTTTCTGATGAAAAAGATAGTTTTGATGATATCCCTTCTGAAAAAACAATTACAGAATATGTTATAAAACAGAATAAGTCAGTACTTCTGAAAGTGAATGATCTCAAAATACTTGAGGAATCAGGTGAGATTGACCTTATCGGAACACCCTGCAAAGTATGGATGGGTGTTCCTTTAAGGGTTGAAGGAAATATCATTGGCGTAATGTGTCTCCAGGACTATAATGATGAAAACAAGTTCTCAGCTGATGACCTTTATGTACTCGACTTTATTGCTAACCAGATCGCTCTTTCGATTCAGAGGAGGATAATCCTCGACAACCTTATTATTGCCAGACAGAAGGCAGAATATGCTGCCAAGTCGAAACAAATCTTCATGTCGACTATGAGCCATGAGATAAGAACACCCCTCAATGAAGTGATTGGAATTACAAACCTCCTTATGCAGGGACATCCGCGTGAGGATCAGATGGATTTCATTAAAACACTGAAGTTTTCGGGTAATCATTTACTTACCCTTGTTAACGATGTTCTCGATTACAATAAGATGGAATCTGGCAAGATAGTATTTGAACAGACTCAGTTTAATCTCAGTGATTTCCTGGATGGAATTATGAGGTCATATTCATTCAGGTCAAAGGCAAAGAATCTAAGCTTCGAACTGACGAAGGATCAAAACCTGCCACATGAGGTTATTGGCGATCCCATAAGGCTGAATCAGATTCTATCCAATCTTTTGTCAAATGCACTTAAGTTTACCAACCATGGGGGTATCAGCGTTTTAGCAAAAGAGATTGCACGTAACGGAACCCAGTCAAAGATTGAATTCTCTGTTTCCGATACAGGTATAGGAATCTCCAAAGAAAAACATTCTGTTATTTTTGACGGATTCACTCAGGCGTCACCGGATACAACCAGACAGTATGGAGGAACCGGCCTTGGGCTTGCAATATGCAAAAAACTAATTGAGCTTCAGGGAGGAAACATTCAGATTGAGAGCGAACCTGAAAAGGGTTCGACATTCAGATTTGCAGTCACTCTGGGTATCTCCGATATTGCAGATGGCGGTTCAAAAGCTGAGGCCCCGGAGTCCTATACAGGATTGGAAGGCAAAAAGATTCTGGTTGCAGAGGACAATAAAATAAACTTCTTTGTTGCCAATAAATTTCTGACCGGCTGGGGCGTCAAGGTAACTCATGCTGAAAACGGACAGATTGCTCTTGAAAAGACCAGAACAGAGGATTTTGATCTGATTCTTATGGACCTGCAAATGCCGATAATGGATGGTATTGAAGCTTCCAGATTGATAAGAAAATCAGATAATCCGAGAATTAAAAATATTCCCATAGTTGCCCTCACTGCCGCCATTATGTCGGAAAGTCATGATAAAATTGAAGACCTTCACATAGATGATTATGTGCTTAAACCTTTTAAACCACATGATCTGTTTGAAAGGATACTGAAGCATATAAGGTAAGGCGTAAAGGCGTAAAGGCGTAAAGGCGTAAAGGCGCAAGGGCGTAAAGGCGCAAGGGCGTAAAGGCATAAAGGCGGATGGGCCTGGACAGTTTTGAATAAAAGAAGAATTCCTACTTATTCAGGCAATGCCTGGCAATATAAGCTGAGGCCTTCTGATTTCCAAGTGAGTATGATCTTTTAAAATCGTGACATGCATTATCGGTCTTCCCCAGGCTTAGTTGCGCAATTCCTTTGTTCAGCCATGCTTCCGCATTCCCGGGCTTGAGATCGAGCGACATACTGTAATCCCTGGCTGCCCAATCCCACGACTTCGATGCAAAATATGAATTAGCCCTGTCTACATAACAGTCAGGGTCATTAGGATGCAGTTTGAGATTTTTTGAAAAATACTCCAGCGCTTTTAAATTATCTCCCGACTCAGCCTCAACTTTTCCTGCCAGGCTTAAAGCTTTTTTATCATCCCGATATAACTCAAGGTACTTCTCTAGGTCCCGTATGGCCTTATCACTTTCCTTTGTTTTCCTGTAACATTCAGCACGTTGAATAAACAGTTCAGCATCTGCGACACCTGACTCCAGAAGCTTTGAGTAGGTAACGGAAGCTCCGGCCGGATTTGACTGACCCGTTTGCGCCTTTGCAAGGACTCTGAGATACTTTTCATTATATGGATCAGAACCGACCAATCCGGAGAGAAAAGTAACCGATTCGGAATATTTACCTGAACCCAGGCTGATCAAAGATTCGGCATATATAACATCTTCACTTTCAGGATAGTTTTTCCTCAATTCATTCAGAACACTCCTGGATTCTTCAATTTTACCTTTTGATGTCAGAAATTCTATCTCAGATATGCTTTTCTCTTTATTACTATACCACTCCTTCTTCCAGAATTGTCTCCATTCCGGCCTGTTCTCAACTGACTGAAAAGCCGGTTCAAGCATAATCTCCTTTTCGCTTATTTTGAATTTTGACCCAAGATGCATTCCCAGATGATGCATGGATGTAGCAGCGTCTCGTTTCAAAGCGTAGACTTTTGCAAGTCCATAATCTCCTGAATGTTCTTCAATACTGTTTGCCTTGTTAAGATCCCTTATTGCTCCTGAAAGATCATTCTCAATAATAAAGATTTCTGCTCTTTCAGTATAAAGCCGGATTCCTCCCTCATCACCAATGGCGTTCGACAAATGGTTTATTGCTTCTCCTGATTTGCCTGACTGTGAGAGAGCCCTGGCTTTAAGTATTATATCAATATCCTTTTGTCCGAAAATCTTAAAACTAAACAGGCAGATTGACAGCAGAACCATTACTCTGTATATACGGGTCCTTGGGCTCATTTTGTCTCTTGTTTTTTTACCTTCGCATCCAATTCAGTTATTACATGCACAAAACCCGACAAATGAAATATTTCGGTGCCCGATATGCGATTCTCATAAACATCACATTCATAAAAGTATACACCGGGGGAAACAATTCTTCCGTTATAAGTACCATCCCAATCTATACGGGGTTTCGCTGTGCTGAATATTAAAAGTCCGTTCCTGTTGAAAAGCCGGAAGTTCACTTTCTCAATCAGACCTGTTGTTTTTGCCACAAGCCTGTCATTTATATCGTCCCCATTTGGAGTAAATACATTCGGGATCTCATAAAAGTTGCATGAATCGATACAGACCATAACTGATTTTTCACTTTCGTTGCCTTTCAGGTCAATTGACGATACAGCGTAACATCCTGATATTATATCACCGGGGAAATGTTTGTAGGAAAAAACTCCGGGATCAGCGATTTCAGTTATCAGAGCCAGGCTTTCCTCTGTCGTAAGTTTATAATAGATCCTGTAACCCGCAATATCATTCAGACAAACAGGATCATTAATTGTCCACCGAACGGTATTGTAAAGACTGTCACACTGACTTGTTACACTAATCTCAGGAGGACAAGGCGGCTCATTGTCAAGAGGTATTACACATTGTTTTTCTGAGAAATTGAGAAGGTCTTTGGGTAAATCATCGCTCAGGTAACCTCCATATGATCTGATCAGATAACAATATTCCCTGCCATTCTCCAATTGCTGATCGGTATAGCTCAGCTGGTTTGTAGAACCTATTGAGTCATACGCAGACGTTGATTCATTCAACCTGTAAATATCGTATCTTGTATTGATCCATGGGACATTACGGGCAAAAGATAATCTCGCTTTTCTGTCACCTGCAGAGGCTTTCAGATATAGCGAGGAAGCATAGGCCGGCTCACCTATAAGAAACCTGTTACCGGCTTCATTGTTCCACAATTCAAGCCTGTACACATAACCTGTAGTCGTTGTATTGATGAGCGTATCAACTATAATGGTATCGTTCAGGTCGGTAGTGATCAGTGATTTAACCTGCACATAATCTTTGCCTCCGGTTCCCACCGCCCTGTATAACAAATACCCATACGGACCATTCGCAGGGATCGTATCAAGCTGCGATGGCTTCATCCAGGAGATAAAAATGGAACCATTAACAGGATCAGTGTTTCTGACACTGACATTTTTAATAACAGGCACACCGGAAACCAGTGAGGATGTTATCTCATTTGATGCTTTGCTTTCTATTCCATTCGGGAATACAGCAACAATCCTGTAAGTATATTCAGTCCCATACTGGAGGCCCTGTCCGTTATCACTATCTGAGAATGAAGTTGTTGCACTTCCTGTTATGTATCCTGCCTTTGCAAATCCGAATGAAAGTGGAACACCTGCAGTACATGAATCTGGATTGAATGTTGAAGCACCTTCCCTCCTGTAAATACTGAAACCTGCAATGACATTAGTGCCATAATCAGACCATACAAGCCTTATCTGTTTACCTTCAGGCAATGCATTGACAATTTCCGGTGCCGGGCCCAGAACCTTAATCTTCATGTTATCAATATCCGATAGCTTGACATCACTGTTATAGTCATCCGACTTAAAGATAATATCGTATGGCTGGCTCCTTACAGCCTCATAGCATGGTATCCACAGGAACCTTGAAGAAGCATATCCGGCAACTGAATCTATCCTGGTAAAAGTGGCAGGACATGACTTAAGTGTAAAAATACCGGAAGTCGACTTCAGAGAAAGAAAATCATTATTGGCATCAGTAGCCGAGAAAATGAAATCAACTGTATCTCCGGCCTCAACACAATAATCCCTTAACGGGCTGTTTACAGGAGGTTTATTGTCTGTGCTGTAAACTTCAATCTGCATATCTCTCACCACAATACCTATCTTCTTACCATTTCTCCATTCCTGTATCTCCATAGCTACATTGAAGATACCGGTATCAGCTGGTGTATCCCAAATGAGGTCACCGCTAATTGAATCAACTCTCAATGAATTTGTTGCAGGAGGGAAAGTGTAATTTTCTATAGGTTTGCCATCTTCGCGGGTGCAGATTGTAAGTTTATATGAGAGGCTGTCACCGTCAGGATCGAAGGCGGCAGGATTATGAATAAAAACATAACCATAGGCAGCTTTATCATAGGGTGGATTAAGCAATACCGGTGTGCTGTTAAAACCCATTGAGGGATTAACTGTAAGAATTGTTGACATTGAGAATACAACATTAACTGAATTTGGAATATTCTTTACTCCTGCATTCCTGTTAGGATCCTGAACAACTATCTTATAAATACCCGGTCCGGGATAGGTATGGATTATCGTGTAAATATTTCTCTTATAGAAGTTGGGAAGAATCAATTCGCTTACCCTCTTTGCTGTGGAAGTTGTATTGTCACCCCATTCCACATCGAGGGACGGGCGGTCAGCAAAACTCAGTGTATATGTAAAGGTGGTTATGGTAATTTCATAGGTAAGATCAGATAATTGTACATAAGTGATCTCCCCTGCCCTGTTATGAGTTGCATTAATATCTGCAAAACATAATGTAAGAATGGATAGAATTACAAGTTTCTTAAACAATAAGTTCTTCACCCGGACTATTTTATTTTCAAAATCTGTTCAGTATTATCTGAAGTCAGTTTTATTCCTTCTTCAAACTCATTTATCTTAATTATTATCAGGTTCGACTGATCCGGATACAATTCTGTCATAATCAGGTTCTTCACTGATATTATCTCGGGTTTACGCACCTCACTGTATCCAAAATTAAGTTTAACCTCATTATCAACAATTACAAAATCATTAAGTTTTCCTGTTATCAGTTTTTTGTTAACCCTGAGGAGGAGTTTACTATTCAGGTAATTCTCAATGATATCCCTTGACTTTTGATCTTCCGTAGAAATATCTTTACCGGAGGTGTCATTCATCAGCATGTTCATATCCAGCAGGAAATCATCGAAGTACATCTTTACAAACACATTCAAAGAATTACTATCCGCTATGTAATCAATACTTGTAAGAGTAACATGCACCGGATGAAAAATAAACCATAAAGAAAAAAACAGAGCTTTAATCATTTCCTTCTGTTGTGGAATAATTAATGCCGCAAAAATCAGACCATTTATTGCTCCTCATCAATATTAACCCGGTCTTTGAGATAATTTACAGAACCAACCTCAATGAACGAGAAACCAGCTCCGGCAGCAAAATTTCCTGCCAGTACTACAACGATATCATCACCCTCTAAATTGTGAGTTACCAGAAGATTTTTAAGGGCATTATGAATAAAATCATCAACTGATTTTTTACTCTCCTGATATCCTGCATATATGCCATATGACAGTGCTAATTCACGCATTGTCCTTTCTGAATAGCACTGAGCCAGTATAAGGTTAATGCCTCTGTAGGCGGCCATATCCCTGATTGTCCTTCCCATAGCAGTATCGGCAATAATGCCTCGTGCCCCGATCCTGAAAGCAGTTTTAACAGCTACCTTGGCCAGATACGCTGATATCTCTCCGGTAGAATTAATATATGGTATATCTAAAAATTTCTCTTTATTTTTTTCAACTTCGAGAGCTACCTTGGTCATTGTCCTGACCGATTCAACAGGATATCTGCCATTAGCAGTTTCGCCGCTCAGCATTATGGCATCCGTCTGAGAATAAATAGCATTGGCGATATCACTGACTTCTGCCCGTGTCGGCCTTGGATTCGTTATCATCGAATGAAGCATCTGTGTTGCAACGATAACCGGCTTCCTGTTAATGATACACTTGTTAATAAGCATTTTCTGAATGCTTGGGATCCTTTCATAGGGTACTTCTATAGCCAGGTCTCCTCTGGCTACCATTACTCCGTAAACATGATCAAGGATATCATCAATATTGTCAACACCTTCCTGGTTTTCAATTTTAGCAATAATTTTGATCTGACTTTTATAAATGTCAATCTCAGACTGTACATCCAGAACATCCTGCCTTGACCTGACAAATGAATGTGCAATGAAATCAACTTCGTTTTCAGCTGCCATTTTAATGAAAGTCCTGTCTTTTTCAGTTAGTGAAGGGAGATTTATCCTTGCTCCGGGAACATTTACACTTTTCCTTGCCCCAAGAATGCCATCATTTTCAATCGAGCATTCCAGAGTATTACCATTTTTCCTCAATGCTTTCAGCTCAATTTCCCCATCGTCTATAAGAATAAGGGAACCCTGAGGTACATCCGAAGAGAATAAAGGATGGCTCACATAAATGGTTTCAGATGAGGTCTTTTTAGTCGGATCCCCGGTAACATTTATCTTTTCACCCTTTTTCAGATGAACCGGCTCATCACAAACCGTGGTCCTTATTTCCGGTCCCTTAGTGTCGATAAGGACCGCAATCCTGGAAGAAACTTCGCGTACATTCCTGATAATCTTAAGTGCAGCATCTAAACTGGCATGAGCCGAGTTGATTCTTACAACATCCATTCCCTCTTCAAAAAGTTTCTTCAGAAATTCCGGTTCACAGTTCTTGTCTGAGATAGTTGCAACAATCTTTGTCCTCTTCCTGTACATTATTTAAATTATTTTAGTTTTTGAATTTCCTTAAGCGCTTCAACTGCCAGTCTGTAACTGTCGAGGCCAAATCCGGCAATGCTGCCCCTGCAACTTCCTGCAATGAGGCTTCTGTGCCTGAATTCCTCGCGGGCGTGTATGTTTGTAATATGAACCTCGATCACAGGAACCTTAATGGAGGTAATGGCATCGTGTATAGCAACGGAAGTATGAGTATATCCTCCTGCATTCAGAATAACACCCTCTGATGATATTCCTGATCTCTGAATTTCATTGATTATCTCACCTTCAACATTGGACTGGAAGTAACCAAGTACTATCTCAGGAAATTGCCCCCGGAGTACTTCCAGATAACTTTCGAATGAAGAATGACCATACTTCTCAGGTTCACGTACCCCAAGAAGGTTAAGGTTTGGACCATTGATAATATTAATATTCATCAGTAATTGAGTTTACAGAAACATGACAGGCATGAAAGAATGAGTTTAAAATGGTAAAAATAGCTAAAAAATAATTACCGTGAGGTATAAACAGATTTCAGTATTTACCAGAACATGCGGCAGACAAGACATTTAAATAAAATCAGCATTATAAAACAAACAGTTTTCAGCAATAATTATACTTTTATGAAAGAATAAACAGAATAGTCATCAGATTTAAATGAGTCTTACCTGGCAACAATCATTCAGAAATTTTGAAACGTATCTCAGGCTCGAGAAGTCTCTTTCTGAGAACAGTGTTGAAGCTTATCTCAATGATGTAAAAAAGCTCGAAAGATTCTTTGCTGAATCAAAAAAAGATGTATCTCCGGCAAGTGTGTCCTACCCCGATCTTAAGGAATTTCTCGGCTGGTATGGCTCAGAAAGCAGCAATACACGAACCCAATCCAGGGTACTCTCGGGGATAAGGGCATTTTATAAGTTTCTTCTTATCGAGGGTGAGACAGATGACAATCCTGCATCTCTTCTTGAGTCACCCAGGATCGGGTTTAAACTGCCACAGGTACTATCTGTTTCAGAGATCGACAGGATTATTGCTGTAATTGATCTGAGCAAGGCTGAGGGACACAGGAACAAAGCAATAATAGAAACATTATACGGATGCGGACTTCGCGTATCGGAACTTGTTAATCTTCATATTACTGATATTCATTATGGTGAAGGCTTTGTAGTGGTTACAGGGAAAGGAAACAAGCAGAGACTCGTACCTATAAGTGGTAAAGCACTGAAGGAGATTGATATCTACAAAACCGACAGGAACAGGCTGACAAAAATCCATGATGAGAATATTATGTTTCTGAACCGCCGTGGCCGAAAACTAACAAGGGCAATGATCTTCACCATCATAAAGGACCTGGCTGCCAGAGCCGGAATTAATAAAACAATAAGTCCTCATACATTCAGACATTCATTTGCAACTCACATGGTAGAAGCAGGAGCCGACCTGAGGGCAGTTCAGGAAATGCTGGGGCATGAATCTATCCTTACAACAGAGATTTATACGCACATTGACAGAAGCTATCTGAGGGATACCCTTATAATGTTCCATCCAAGATCCTGAAAGCAGAAAGCCTGTTTTAAAAATTCGATTTTTCTATTAACTTTGCGCCTGATTTTAAAAAAACAATAATTTATTTATCTCAAATCAATAAAATTATGTCACAAGTTAAACGAGTCTACTCCTTTGGAAAGAAATCTGCAGAGGGTAAAGCGGACATGAAAAACCTTCTCGGAGGAAAAGGCGCTAACCTTGCAGAAATGTGTCTTTTAGGTCTGCCGGTACCTGCCGGGTTTACAATCACCACCGAAGCCTGTAATGAGTACTACAAGAATGACTGTACTCTTCCTGAAGAACTGTTGCCTGAAGTATGGGCAGCCATGAAAAAAACTGAAGAAGCTATGAACATGAAGTACGGTGATGCAGAGAATGCATTACTTGTATCATGCCGCTCAGGTGCACGCAGCTCTATGCCAGGGATGATGGACACTGTTCTGAATATAGGACTTTGTTCAGCAACCATTCCCGGCTTCCTTAAGAAAACAAATAATCCCCGCTTCGTTTATGACTCATATCGTCGTCTGATTATGATGTACGCTGACGTCGTAATGGAAAAAGCTGAAGGCATTGACCTTGGAGAAGGTAAAGGAATACGTAAGCAACTGGATGAGAAACTTGACGAATTTAAAAAACAGAAAGGATATAAATCAGATACTGAAATTTCAGCTGATGAGCTGAAGACTCTTGCTGAAGATTTCAAGGCTATTGTTAAGAAAGCTCTCGGAAAACCTTTCCCCGACGATGCTAAAGAGCAGCTTGAAGGCAGTATTAAAGCTGTATTCAAGAGCTGGAACGGAAAAAAAGCTGTATCATACCGACGTATAGAAGGTATTCCTGATGACTGGGGTACTGCTGTAAACGTTCAGGCTATGGTATTTGGAAATATGGGCGATTCATCAGCTACAGGTGTTGCATTTACACGTAACCCTGCAACCGGAGATAACCTTTTCTATGGCGAATGGCTTGTAAATGCACAGGGAGAAGATGTGGTAGCAGGTATCCGCACACCCAGCCCTCTTAATGATGATACCAAAAATGATCAGAACAGACATCTTCACAGTATGCAGGAAGCAATGCCTGGTACTTATAAGGAACTCTGGGATATCCGCAATATACTTGAGAAGTCGTTCCGCGATATGCTCGATATAGAATTCACAATTCAGGAAGGTGTTCTTTACATGTTACAGTGTCGTGCAGGGAAGAGAACTGGTACCGCAGCCCTTAACATGGCTATGGACATGCTTCATGAAAAACTTATTGAAGAAAAAACCGCAGTTATGCGTGTTGATCCTGCACAGCTTGATGAGTTGCTGCATCCTATATGCGACCCTGCAGTTGAGAAGAAGCATACACCGGCAGTAAAAGGTCTTCCTGCAGGACCGGGTGCTGCAGTCGGAAGAGTTGTTTTCAATGCTGAAGATGCAGTAGCATGGTTCCGTAAAGGCGAAAAAGTTATTCTTCTTCGCGAAGAGACCAACCCGGAAGATGTTGAAGGTATGCGTGCTGCCGAAGGTATCCTTACCGCACGTGGTGGGATGACCTCACATGCTGCACTTGTTGCCCGCGGATGGGGTAAATGCTGTATTGTAGGAGCAGGCGCACTTCATGTTGATTCTGCTAAGAAAATTTGTAAAATCACAGGTTCTGATGAAGTTATCAAAGAAGGTGATTTCCTTACACTTAACGGAACAAAAGGTTTTGTTTACATCGGTGCTCTTACCCTTATGGATGCATCTGAGAACCCACGTTTTAAGGAATTTATGTCAATCGTTGACAAATATCGTAAGATGGGTGTCCGTACAAATGCTGAAACCCCTGAGGATGCTATTATAGCACGTAACTACGGTGCAGAAGGTATCGGCCTGTTCCGTACAGAGCATATGTTCTACGGAAAAGGTTCAGAAGAGCCTTTGTTCCTTCTCCGTAAAATGATCCTGAGTGCAAATGAGACTGAGCGCCGCAAAGCCCTTGACCAATTGTTTGCATTTGTGAAAAAAGATATGAAAGCAACTATGGCTGCAATGGACGGACTGCCTGTAACATTCAGGCTTCTTGATCCGCCTCTTCATGAATTTGTTCCGCAGGGAGCCGAAAAACAGGAAGAACTGGCCAAAGCACTTGGAATTAAAAAAGAAGACGTTGCAAAACGTGGTGAGGCACTGCATGAGTCAAACCCGATGATGGGACACCGTGGCGTGCGACTCGGAATAACATTCCCTGAGATCACTGAGATGCAGATAAGGGCAATGCTTGAGGCTTCTGTTGAACTCAATAAAGAAGGAAAGAAACCTTATCCTGAATTGATGGTTCCCGTTACATGCGAAGTAGCAGAACTTGATTCCACCAAAAAAGTTTATGACAAGGTATATGACGAAATCTGTAAGAAATTCAGCGTTAAAGAGATCGGATGTAAATATGGTACTATGATTGAAATCCCTCGCGCATGTCTCCTGGCCGACCGTATGGCTAAAACAGCTGAGTTCTTCTCATTCGGCACAAATGACCTTACACAGATGACCTTTGGTTTCAGCCGTGATGATACCGGTGGATTCCTTCATGATTATCTTGACAAAAAGATCCTGGCTGCCGATCCGTTCCAGACTATCGATCAGGATGGTGTTGGCCAGCTGATTAAAATGGCGGTTGAAAAAGGACGTGCTACCAGACCGGAACTTAAGGTTGGTATTTGCGGTGAACAGGGTGGTGATCCTGCTTCGGTGGAATTCTGTTTCAAGGCCGGCTTAACTTATGTAAGCTGCTCGCCTTTCAGAGTTCCTATTGCAAGACTTGCTGCTGCACAGGCTTCAATTAAATTCGGTAAATAATCAGCCTGTAATAGCAAAATGTAGGGACATGCCATGGCATGTCCCTACTATTTTTTACCCCGGACTGAATGAGCAAAACTTTGATCTCCGTTAATTGTTATAACTTTGAACTCATACCTGAAATCAACTACTTGAAAAATGGTTACTTCCGAAGATCTTGAAAAATATGGCATAACTGATGTAAAAGAGATCATCTATAATCCATCTTTTAACACACTTTTTGCTGAGGAAACAAAACCTGGTTTAAGCAATCTTGAGAAGGGGATAATCACCAAATGCGGAGCTGTTGCTGTCGATACCGGAGTTTTTACAGGACGTTCACCAAAAGATAAATATGTTGTATACGATGATAAGACAAGAGATACTGTATGGTGGAGATCGGAAAAGGCAAAATTATCAGACAACAAACCAGTATCACAGGATATCTGGAATCACTGCAAAAGCATAGCAGGCAGTCAGCTTTCAGGTAAGAGGCTTTTCATTGTTGACGGGATATGCGGTGCTAATGAAAACTCCAGGCTGCACGTGAGATTCGTATTGGAAGTGGCATGGCAGGCCCATTTCGTTAAAAACATGTTCATAAGACCTGAACCCTCAGAACTTGAAAATTTCAGACCCGATTTTGTAGTTCTCAATGCATCAAAGGCAACCAATCCCAACTGGCAGGAACAGGGTCTGAATTCAGAAAATTTCATATTCTTCAATCTGAATGAAGGCATGCAGGTTATTGGAGGTACATGGTATGGAGGGGAGATGAAAAAAGGAATCTTTTCCGTGATGAATTATTACCTGCCTCTGAAAGGTATCGCATCCATGCACTGCTCGGCCAATGTAGGAAAGAATGGAGATACTGCGATATTCTTTGGTCTGTCAGGAACAGGTAAAACCACTCTTTCAACCGATCCCGAAAGGGCACTCATAGGAGATGATGAGCACGGATGGGACGATGAAGGTGTATTTAATTTTGAAGGAGGTTGTTATGCCAAATGCATCAAATTAAACAAAAAAAACGAACCCGGGATTTTCAATGCCATCAGAAGGGATGCACTCCTTGAAAACCTTGTGATTCTTGATGATGGTACAATAGATTTTAATAATACTTCGAAGACGGAAAACACAAGGGTATCATATCCCATTTATCATATTGATAATATTGTTAAGCCTGTTTCAAAGGCAGGACCTGCAAAGAAGGTGATATTCCTTACTGCGGATGCATTCGGAGTGCTTCCTCCGGTCAGCAGGCTCACAGAAGAGCAGACGAAATACTACTTCCTCAGTGGTTATACAGCCAAAGTTGCCGGAACTGAAAGAGGCATTATAGAACCTGTACCTTCATTTTCAAACTGTTTCGGAGGACCATTCCTGATGCTCGATCCAATGATCTATGCCAACGAACTTACCAAAAAAATGATGTTAAGTAATGCCGAAGCCTGGCTTGTCAACACCGGCTGGATGGGTGGCCCTTACGGTATTGGAAACAGGATTGATCTGCCTGTTACAAGAAAAATTGTGAATGCAATACTCGATGAATCTATCAGTAATTGTGAATTTCAGCAGATCCCGATCTTCAGATTAAGCATTCCTGCTCACATCGATGGTATTGAAGATGATATACTTAATCCCGGAAAAACATGGGAGTCATTTATAAAATGGCGTATCGCAGCCACTGATCTCGGAATGAAGTTTATAAACAACTTCACCAAGTTCTCAGCAAACAGGGAAGCTGCCATGCTTGTCGACTACGGCCCGATAATCGAATAAGATGATTTAGACCATTCTCCGCAATAATGAATATTTTCAGTTCAGCCGCAGCATTCATCCTGGCTTACCTCCTTGGGTCTATCCCTACAGCAGTATGGACAGGAAGATGGCTTCATAATATTGATGTTCGTGAGCACGGAAGCGGAAATGCAGGAGCGACAAATGTCATTAGAGTTCTCGGCTGGAAGACCGGATTGCCTGTATTAATGATCGACCTGGCAAAAGGATGGCTGGCAACCATAATACCCATAATCCTCAATTCTGCAGAATCCGGAACAGGTGCATTAACCAATCTGCAGATCTTAGCCGGGCTGATAGCGATCACCGGACATATTTTACCGGTGTTTGCAGGTTTCAGAGGAGGAAAAGGAGTTGCAACTATGTTCGGAGTTCTGCTGGCTTTACAGCCTTTACTGACAGTAAGTTGTATGAGTGTCTTCCTGGTCGTTTTATTACTTACCGGAATAGTATCCATATCGTCAATGACTGCAGGAATAGCTTTCCCTCTTATGCTTTTACTTTTCTTCGATACTCCATCACTGGTCTTTAAAATCTTTTCTGTTATTGTGGCAATTGCACTTATTTTAACGCACAGGAAGAACATAGGAAGGCTGATCAGGGGAGAGGAAAAAAAGCTTAATATTTTTGGAAAAAAGGATAAACCCACCGTTTAATACCCGATTTCTGTCCTATTTATACCTTAATGGATATTTTTATTATATTTATCTCCTTAAGACTATAATTACAATGATTTACCTGATACACTAACCCTTAAACCAATAAGATATGGAAAAGAGCATAAAAGGAACCAAAACAGAAATAAACCTGCTGAAGGCTTTCGCAGGTGAATCGCAGGCAAAGAACAGGTATGAATTTGCAGCTAAAGTGGCAAAGGAAGAAGGCTATGAACAGATTGCCGGCATCTTTCTTGAAACTGCGCTGCATGAGCAGCAGCACGCAAAAAGATTTTTCAAGTTCCTTGAAGGCGGCATGCTTGAGATAACCGCAGCTTATCCTGCAGGCAAAATAGATACTACAAAAGGAAATCTCCTTGCAGCTGCCGAAGGTGAGCACGAAGAATGGAGTGATCTTTATCCCGCTTTTGCACAAGTTGCAGAGGAAGAGGGCTTTAAAGCCGTTGCAACAGCATTCATAGCAATATCTGCGGCTGAAAAAGGACATGAAGAGAGGTATAGAAAACTTCTTGAGAATGTAATGAAAGATAAAGTTTTTGAAAGAGAGGACAAAGTTTTCTGGTATTGCAGAAAATGTGGATATATTCACTTTGGCACAAAACCACTCAAGAACTGCCCTGCATGTCTGCACCCGGAAAGCTATTTTGAATTACTTGCAACAAATTATTAGACAATGACTGATGGGAATATAATGCTGGATATTATCAGGAGACGACAGAGCGACAGAAAGTACAGTGATAAACCCATAGAAAAAGAAAAACTTGACAGGATAATCGAAGCAGGAAGGCTGTCTCCATCCGCATGCAACGCACAGCCATGGAAATTCATAATCGTTACTGAAGCCGGACTGGTGGCAAAAGTTGCTGAGGCAGCCTCGGCTCCGCTACTGGGAATGAATATGTTTGTAATTCAGGCACCTGTTCAGATAGTTATTGTCAGAGAAAAGCCAAACCTGACATCCAAATTAGGAGCCAGTATCAAGGACAAGGATTACTCGCTTATTGATATTGGAATAGCATCGGAGAATATTTGTCTTCAGGCTGAAGCTGAAGGTATCGGATCGTGCATAATAGGCTGGTTTGATGAAAATGCGGTAAGAAAAATTCTTGGAATACCCGGATCAAAACGGGTGGAATTGATCATCACCCTTGGATATTCACTCAGCGAAAAAAGAGAAAAAAGGCGTAAACCTGTTGAGGTTACTGTTTCGTATAACAAGTATTGATTTTTTACCCCCCATCCCCCCTGGAGGGCATAGCCGTCAAGCTAAGAATTGTGTTTTTAAAGGAATGTGTTACAAAAGTTTCCCCTCCTTTTGAAGGAGGGGTGGCCGGGATCACTGACTATCTGATTTTTACAAGGTTCATTTCCCGGCCGGGGTGGTTGATTTACTGATTCTTTTTACCTTTATTTCTATGAAAAACAAAAACCTCTTCAACAAAAAAGGCCTTAAATCTGTCAGATCATCTCTCAGGAACAGGTCCACTTCAGCTGAGGCAGCATTATGGGAGATGTTAAAATCAAAAAAAAGTATCGACCTGATAAGCAAATCAACCACCCCGGCCGCAACCAGTCTTTGCAATACATTAACTATCAATGTGCTGCGGCCACCCCTCCTTCAAAAGGAGGGGAAACTTCATCCAATCAACCACCCCGTCACCGCTTCGCGTTGACACCCCTTCTTCAAAAGGAGAGCCTGTCACGACCGCAGCGTCGGTGGGAAAGTATTATGAATGAACTTATATTAAAATCCGTTTGTCTTTATTGATTCTCCCTGTTAAACCTTTTTCAGAGTCCTTAGCTTGACGGCTATGCCCTAAAGGGGCATAGCCGTCAAGCTAATTTTTTTAACTCTCTGATATTCAGTATGGTAAACTATTTTTAATCCCATTCCTTTGGAGAACAGGT